>Ga0334890_1000296_pt1 | contig 93137 bp, 93 predicted proteins | sample GraSluR1_MG_3_FD_207220 | JGI IMG/M metagenome (GOLD analysis project Ga0334890, IMG submission 207220) | Sludge microbial communities from methane-producing bioreactor in Wageningen University, Netherlands - Granular Sludge_31_08-R1 | ecosystem: Engineered > Bioreactor > Anaerobic >... | reverse complement strand
GTTCTTAGTATGGGTTAATTTGGTCCCAAAAAGCTCATTTTTCAAGTAAAATCTATTATCAATGTACTGAAAAATTTTACCATAAGGTTGAGCTTAAGGAAAACACGCCTATTTGGCAGTGACATCATGTTTGGATAGGTGCAAATTGTGTAATATTACCCAATGTAAGAATAGGAAAAGGCTCAGTAATAGGTGCCGGAGCAGTTGTGACCAAAAACATTCCTGCAATGGCTGTCGCAGTGGGTGTACCTGCTAGAATTATTTACTACAGAACAAATAATTTGGGAAGTGTTGAAAATTGAAAATACTTATCGCCATATATCCTTTTCTTTCTAATTTATTTCATTATGATTATCAATTCTATAATCCCTGGGCTCATGACCCTTCGGCAGAAGAGATTGAGAATGAATTAGCAAATAATCAGTATGATGCCCTTATAGTTGGAACTAAGGAAGTAAGAAAATCCATAAGCTATAAATGTCCTTCATTAAAGGTCATTTCCCGGGTCGGAGTGGGATATAACAACATTGACGTAGAACATTTTAAAAGGCACGGGGTTATTACTACCTATACTCCTTTTGGGCCTACCGATTCAACCGCAGAAATGGCTCTGGCCTTTATTCTAGCCGGGACAAGAAGACTGAGAAATTATGATAGTTTGATGAGACAGGGAATTTGGAGGCGGGAGTTTGGTTTACGCTTAAAGGATGTTACGGTTGGGATTGTGGGGTTTGGCAGGATAGGAAAAAGGTTGGCAACCCTTCTTTATGCGTTTGGTTGTACAATTTTATTACATGATATTAAGCCCGATTTGGCTACTGCACATGCTATGGGTTGGGAGTTTGTTGGAAAAGAAGAAATATTAGAAAAATCAGATATTATTTCATTTCATGTTCCCTTAAAAGACAATACCAGGGATTGGCTGTCATATGATGAACTGCAGTTATTGAAGCATCCTGTTACCCTTGTTAATACAGCCCGGGGTGGAATAGTAAATGAACAGGCTATTTATGAATACTTAAAGGAACAGCCTGATAGTTATTATTGCTGTGATGTATTTGAGGACGAACCCTATAAGGGAAATCTAATAGAATTGGGAAATACACTGTTGACCCCGCATGCTAGTTCCTTTACAGAAGGCTCCAGACGTCAAACCGAATTGCTGGCTATCGATAACTGTATAAGGGTACTAAGGGGCGAACCCTGTGAAAACATTGTGGAGAGGAATGAATGAGGCGTATAGAATATTTATCCTACCCCTTGGAACAGAATAATCCTGTTTATGGCAAACCCGACCAACCTATGACAATAAACCCGGTAAAATCCATAGAATCAGGTGATAGCTGCAATGTTTATAGTTTTGCCATGGAAAACCACTGGGGAACTCATGTAGATGGTCCGGCCCATTTTTTTTCTAATGCTCCCGGAATAGCGGATTATCCAGCTGAGTTCTGGCTTTTTAGTAATCCCCAGGTAATAAATATTAAAGTTAAAGCCGGGCAGATTATTTCGCCTGGTGATTTACTGGAAATAGTGGCGGAAACCACGGATTTATTAATACTCAAAACCGGGTGGTATAAATATAGAAAGAATTCCTGTTATTGTTTGGAGAATCCGGGTATATCCCCGGAGCTTGGAACATTGCTGAGAAAAAAAAGGAAGAATATTAGAGCTATAGGGTTTGATTTTATTTCGCTATCATCTTATGTAAATCGAATGATAGGCAGACAAGCCCATCAGGTTTTTCTTAATCCAGATAGTGAAGGAAACCCTATATTGATTATTGAGGATATGTGTTTGGGGGCTGACTTAAAGGGATTAAAAGAGGTATGGGTAGCTCCTTTACGGCTTTCATCGGCAGATAGTTCTCCTTGTACAGTGATAGGAGTTTTTAATGATTAATACCATTATTTTTGATTTTGATGGGGTAATACTGGAATCAGCAGAAATTAAGACCGTTGCTTTTAGAAGACTATTCGAGGATGATTATCCGGAAGAGGTTGAGGAAATAGTTGATTATCATATTAACAATATGGGAATATCACGCTATGTAAAATTTAGACATATATTCAACAACATTATCTTGCAGCCGCTAACACTTAAACAGGAGGAAGAACTGGGTCAACGGTTTTCCGCCATAGTATTTGAAGAAGTCCTGAAAGCTCCCATAGTATCAGGATTGCTGGAATTCTTAGAGGAATACTATAAAACAATCCAGCTTTTCATTGCTTCGGGAACACCGGAAGACGAGTTGCACACTATAGTTAAACGTCGTGGGTTGGGAAAATATTTTCAAGGAATATTTGGGACCCCTAAAACTAAGGCCGAGATTATTTTTCATATAATGAATACGTGTGATTTGTCTATGGCAGATATTGTTTTTATTGGTGATGCCAACAGTGATAAACAGGCTGCCGAAGAAACCGGGGTGCATTTTATCGCCAGGATTCATTCCGGGGGCAATGAACTGGACTCATGTCCGTATAAAATAAGAGATTTTTATGCATTCAGTGAAATCCTCAAACACTTGTAGTGCCATTTTACTTAAGGGGAGAGATACATATCATGAAAGCGATCGTTTTTGGCGGTTCGGGATTTTTGGGAAGTCATGTAGCCGATGTTTTGAGTGGCAGAGGCTATGAGGTTATAGTTTTCGACTTGCAGTCATCACCATATCTGAGGGATGGGCAAAAGATGATTGTAGGAGATATTTTGGACGAAGAAGCAGTTAAGGCTGCTACGACCGGATGTGACTATATTTTTAACCTTGCCGGCATAGCGGATCTGGATGATGCCACTACCAAGCCATTGAAGACTTTAGAATTAAACGTCAAGGGCAATTTAAATATTATGGAAGCTGCCCTGCAGGTTCCGGCTAAAAGGTATGTGTACGCCAGTACTATTTATGTATACAGTCAAAAAGGCGGATTTTACCGGTGCAGTAAGCAGGCTTCGGAGATATATATTGAAGAATATAATAATCGTTACGGGCTCGATTATACTATATTGCGCTATGGCACCCTCTATGGTCCGCGGGCCGATAACCGGAATAGTATCTATAGATATTTAAAACAGGCTTTGGAAGATAATGTGGTTCGGTGCGATGGTACTGGTGATGAGATGAGGGATTACATACATGTACGGGATGCAGCTCGTCTGAGCGTTGACGTATTAGGTGAAGAATACCGTAACCAGCATATAATCATCAGCGGGCAACATACCATGAGATTCAGAGATATGTTGCTGATGATTAAAGAGATAACAGGTAAGGATATGGAGATAAGGTTCAGTAATAAAAAAAATGATGACCATTATGCCTATACCCCATATTCCTATGCGCCTAAAATTGGCTCCAAACTGGTAAATCACCTTTATGTAGATATGGGGCAGGGGCTTCTGGAGTGCATGCTTGATATGGACCCTAATGGCAAGGTTGGGATAACATAAGAAGCTTGATACTTAATTAATGATATAGAATATTTATAATTAATTGTATTGATTTTTATCAAATAAAGTGAAAAGCGAGCTATAATGAAGGTTTTGTTGGTATTTGATTCACATAAAATTTTATATCCTTGGGATAAGCTTGAATGTAGGCATTTAGATGTTTTTCCTCTTACGTCCAATTCAGACATTAATCAAGTAGTGTCAGAATTGGGTGAGCAGTTAAATATACCGATTAATCTTTTGAATTCTGGAGAAATCATAAACTATAAAGCCCAGAATCTGCGTGACGAATATATTGAATGGGCGGCGGAGATTGGTAATTGTAAGATTGGGTCTAAGAAGCTTAGAGAATTATTAATGCTTTCTGATGGGAATATATCTGCTTGGTGGTTCAGCCTTTTAGCAGATAAAGATCCAGCCAAGAGTAATGCGTTTTTTCGTATAGTACAAACTGCGGCAGTAATTGGCCAAGCTCAAAATGGCCATTATGACCTGGTTATTTTGGCACTGAAGGACGGAAATTTTGGCGAAAAGCTAAAATTAGTCCTAAGTTCAGAATGTATTAAATGCCAGTTATGGAGAGTCAACAAAGAGCGCTTATTTTATAGGGTTAAAGATAAAGTTAAACAAAATGGATTTATCCGCGCAGCATGGGCTTTGTTAACAATATGTGGTAGGCTACTTCATTTAAGAATAAAATTACCATCGCTAAAACAACGAAATTTAGAAACTGAAAATGCTTTGTTATTTATATCATATTTTCCTTATGTGTTGCCAAAGGAGGCTCAAGAAGGGATTTTCAGAAATAGATACATATTGCCGCTACAGGATATATATCATGAGCATGGAAAACCAATAGTTTCCGGACTGATTTATACATATATTGACAACTATTCTTTCGCAGATGCTGTAAAGTTAGCGAAACGATTCATACATAATGGTGAACCGTTATTTTTTTATGAAGAATTCCTTTCGTTAAAACTGATTGCTAATGCATTTATAGAATACATGCGGATCAGAATAGCTTGGAGCAAGGTTAGCAATAAACTATCAGAACTGGTTCTGGAAAAAAAACCAGGAAATGATTTCGCACTACCGTTTTTGTTGGAGTTATTGAATCAATCTTTTACAGGCTTTTATCTGATTCAAGGCATACTCCAATATTATGCTTTCAATAATATGTTTAGAAAACTAAATAATCAGACTTATTGTTTATATTATTCCGAAATGATGAACTGGGAATATGCTTTAATTGCTGCCAAAAGGTATTCTGATAGTGGGATTACTACAATTGGATATATGCACTCATCCCTTTCAAGAAATTATCTCCAGATGTATCATTCTCAAAAGGAACTTGAGGATAAGAACACCCCTGCCGGCATTCCAATGCCTGATATCTTCGCATGTAATGGGAAGGGGCCTAAACGCATGCTTTCCCAATATTATCAGGATATCGTAGAATTAGAGGCTCTGCGGTATCTGCACATTTACGACTATCTACAATTCGATCATTCTAAGCAACAACCGCAAAGAAAAGATAAGTTTATTCTATTAGTATGTACTACTATTGATGCTAAGGAATCAATTACAATAGTAGACCTGGTAGTTGCGACTTTTTTGGGTAATCAGGATGGTGTGGAGATATGGTTCAAAGGGCATCCATCACTTTCAGTAGATAGTTTTATGCCTCAAACAGGGGCAGGATATGATTTTACGAACTATGAAATTAAGTATGAAGCAATAGCAGATCTGATGCCAGAATGTGATGCTGTACTTGTAGGAGCGAGTACGGTTGCAATTGAGGCACTTGCGTTTGGCCGGGAAGTTCTAGTGTATATCAATGCAGGAACACTTAACCAATCACCACTTATAGGATATAATGAGTGCTACCATGAAATATATGATCAGGCCAGTTTTCGCGAGGCGATTAACAAAATTCGTTTTCAAAAAAACAATAACAAAGTACAACAGAAACAAAACTTTATAAAAGAGTATTGGAATTTTAATCCACATCTGGATTCCTGGAAACAACTATTAGGGTTGCATTAAAGAATTTATGTTCACTTGATGGAACTGATATAAAATTAAATATTTTAATATATTATGGCTAACCAGGTAGATGATATTGGGGAACGTTGTTAAATTAATATATTAAACTATGGAGGAGGGGGATTAATGAATATATCAGTTATTGGAACGGGATATATCGGATTAGTAGCTGCCTGTTGTTTGGCGAATTCAGGTCATCAGGTTTTTTCAGTTGATAAGGACCTGGATAAAATAGAAAAACTGAATAGAGGGGTAATACCTATCTACGAAGAAGGTTTGGAGACACTATTAAATAAGGCACAACAATCAGGTAAAATCACATTTTCTTCCGAGATTGGGCCAGCACTTATTAATACCGATATGGTAATAATTGCTGTGGGAACACCAGCAACTGCTGACGGACGGGTTGACATGAGCTATGTAAATGATGTTGCAGAGTCCATTATTGATTTAGCTGCTTATCCATTAACAGTAATAATGAAAAGCACTGTACCGCCAGGTACGGGTAAATTGCTCTGTAAACGTTTTTTTTCACGGGCTAAAGTGCCTATCAGTTATTCGTCTAACCCGGAATTTTTAAGAGAAGGAAAAGCAGTTTGGGATTGGTATAACACGGATAGAATTGTTATCGGGACTGAAAACCAGGAGACAGCAGAAAAAGTAATGGAATTATACCGTGATATAGATGCTCCCAAGATATGTATGGATATAACCAGCGCGGAGATGGTTAAGTATGCTTCAAATGCTTTTTTAGCCACAAAGATATCTTTTATTAATGAAATTGCTAATCTATGTGAACGTGTAGGAGCAAGCATAGATGCAGTTGCGCCAGCTATTGGTATGGATCAACGAATTGGTCCCCATTTTTTACAAGCCGGATTGGGTTATGGTGGTTCTTGTTTTCCCAAAGATACTACTGGTTTAGATTATATTTCATCCTTTAATGGTTATCATTTTAGTCTTTTAAAGTCGGTAATAGAGGTTAATACCAATCAACGGGTAATGATTGTTCGGAAGATTACACAAGCTTTGGATGATTTGCATGATAAAAAAGTAGCAGTCTGGGGACTTTCCTTTAAACCTGACACTGATGATGTTCGAGAAGCCCCTGCTGTTGATATTATAAAACACTTAATTGCTGAAGGAGCTCATGTTGTTGCCTGTGATCCTGTTGCTATTGATCAAGTAAAAGGAGTATTTACTCATAATCGCTTAGATTTTAATACCAATCCTTATGAGACATGTAGGGAATCTAATGCGATACTGTTAGCTACTGAGTGGTCACAATTTTTGAACCTGGATTGGATTAGGATTAAAGGTTTGATGAAGGCACCTTATCTAGTTATTGATGGGCGTAATGTTTTGGATGATAAAACTCTACAAAATATGGGATTTTCTTATATCGGAGTAGGGAGAAGCTGATAAAGTGTTAGCGATGAATAAAATTGCTTACTATATTTCCCGGGCATTCAAATTAATAGTTGATCCTGATTTCCGTGCATTTATTGGCTACTTTTTAAAAAATAGAGTGGGGGCGATAAACAAACTACCACCATCAAATTGCCAGCAGTATTTATTAAATATGGATATAGATTTCCCATTTTTTAATCCCACAACACCTTCAAATTTGTTTTCTGGATGGAATCAAAAGAATACCGAATGGCCGAAGACAGTAAATATTCATTTAGCTTCAGAATCGCTTGACATGGAAAATTTGGGGACTATACCCTGGAATAAAAAATTTAGAGATATGGAAGACACTGCAGCTTTGCATAGATTTGCCTGGTTACTTCCATTAATAATTAGCAATGCATCAGCGGGAGTTAATAAGGATGTGATTTGGGAGAACATATGTATTGCAATAAATGACTGGATTTTTTTGCATCCTAATCCTATAAAAATAGAAGAGGCGTGGCATCCGTATACCGTATCAGAGCGTCTGGTTAATTGGATTTTTGCATCCCTTGCTTGTGGCAAACAACCAGCGCAATGTTCATTCTTAATTGAGAGTATTGGTTTGCAAGCTAATTATCTGAGTAGTCATTTAGAATATCATGGAGAAGTGTTCACCGGCAATCATTTGAGTAATAATGGAAGAGCCCTATATATTGCTGGTTTAATTTTGAAAAATGCAAGGATAGTAAATATAGGACGGTATATTTTATTGAATGAACAAGAACGAATTTTGGAGGAGAGAGTTTTCCTTCGTGAAGGATCCAGTCATTATCAGTTTTTAATTACACGAAATTTTTGTGAGGTATTGTGGTTTGCTCAACAATGTGGAGACCAATATGTGGAAGAAAGGTTAACCAAAATAGTTGAGCAGCTTACCAGAGGTTGTATATTTTTTCTTATTAATAAGGAAACAAAAAAATGGGATTTACCGCTTATTGGTGATATTTCTCCAGATTGTTCTCCACATTGGCTATTAGGGGTACCTTGGGTGGGCTCCTTATTGACAGGAATCGAAAATTATCTTGGAGAACCTCCCGATGATGGTTGGCACCAGTTATTTTGGCCAGCTAATAGACAGAAAAAGATTTCAGATTTTGATTCAGGACACAATATAGACAGAGTAGTCTTCGGGAGAGAATGGGCGCGTATAACTCATAAAAAATGGGCAGTATTTTCGCATATAAATCCGAAGGGTTATCCAATTGTTGCAGGTCATGCCCATCAAGATACTGGCGGAATTACTGTTCATTATGATGGTTTCCCTTTACTAGTAGATTGCGGACGAAAACACTATTTGGATGATGCAGAAGGGAATAGAGGTAGAGATTGCTGGTCTCATAATATTTTAGTTGTGGATAATTTGAATCCAGCACCTTACTATAGAAAGGTATATACAAACGAGTTTCTTGCATTGCGGACTGGTACTATACCTGAATATATTAACGAAAATGGAACCCAAGACCTGGAGATTAGACATGGCGGATATGCACGTTCAACAGGAGTGGGCTTATACTCTCGTAAGATTACATGTAATGAAAGATATCTGCAAATAGTTGATAAAGTGGCCGGTCAAGGTTTTCATAATATAACTCTTATATTCCATTTGGACATTAATGTTGATGATATTCTTGATCCAGGTGAAGTAATAGTATTTCGTTCTGGTTTCAATAGATTTAAATTAAGCATATCGAAAGACTTAACAAGTAGAAAGATTTGGCATAATCCATCAGCTGACCTGCTATATGGATGGGGTTCACACCGCTATGGAGAAAAAAATCCATTGTGTTCTGTTGTATATACAGGACTTGTAGAACTGCCATGGATGGGAATAACAACTTTGGAATTGGAGATATAGCAATGTGTGGTTTTTTAGGGAATTATCATGGAGATAATGGTACCAATATTCCACTAAGATCACTTTTACATAAAGTTTTCCGTAGTTCTGATTGTGAATCATTCTATTTTGATAAAGAGGGGCGACTTGAGTTAGCTTATGTAAGCTCCTCTCTTATAGATATTAAATCTGAAAAACAGCCTATATTAAACGAAACAAACGATATAGTTACAGTCTGTAGCGGAGCGATTTATAATTATATTGAGCTTACTAAGCTACTTAAGCAAAAAAATCATAAATTTAAGTCTGAAGAACAACCGGAGATAATTCCCCACCTATATGAAGAATATGGGAAGGGTTTTCTGGATTATCTAAATGGAATGTATGCCTTAGCATTATGGGATGAAAAAAATGGACGGCTTATTCTTGCTCGTGATCGCCTGGGTATTAAATCGATGTACTATTCCATAAGCAACGGAAATGTTAGATTTGCCACTGAAATTAAACCGTTACTTCGATTCCCGGATATTTCTCTGGAAATTGACGTAATAGGACTTACGCAATATTTGTCCTATGGTTATACACTGGCACCGAGAACTGTGCTTAAAAATATACATAAGCTTCCGGCAGGGTGCTGGATGGCTATTGAAAATGGTACTATTACCAATGGAACCTACTGGGATTGTAATAATCCTGGGGAGCGGAAAACTGCATTTAAGGAGATTCAGACTGAATTACTAGAAGCATTTGATGCATCCATACAATTACATTTGAGAAGCGATGTTCCTATCGGAGCTTGTTTATCTGGAGGCATCGATTCAGGATTGCTTGTAGCAAGGGCTTCATATTATTACCCTCACTTGAGGACATATACGCTAAGATTCACAGGTAGTCAATTTGATGAAAGTCCACTTGCTGAGCAGGTGGCCAGGAAATATGATACGAAACATAAAACATTTTCTGTTGATTCGGATGCTTTGATTAATCTTCTGCCAAAAATGGTATGGTATTGCGATGAACCATTGGCTGATTCAGGATTATTACCCAATTTTATAATTAATCAGCTTGCGGCTGAGGATGGCGTAAGAGTAGTCTTGAATGGTGCCGGTGGGGATGAATTATTTGCGGGTTATACTTATTATTTTCCTAGTTCAATCGAAAAAAAGCTCTTGCAATTTCCATTGATGACCAAAGTATTATCCAACATATTTAAATTGCTTAACCCTGAAATTGCTAATAAATTAAACCGGGCTGTAGCATTCGAAACTAATCAAATAGAACATTATCTTGGGCATATAACGATAATGTCAAAGGAAAAAATAAATAAAATTATAAAAGGTATTGATTTAGAACAGGAATTACATGAAACGCGAAAAGCCTATGCAGAAAATTTTAGGGGAGATAGATTGAATTCCCTTCTATATGCCGATCTTAAGACTTACCTGACGGATAACTTAATGTTATTGCTTGATCGGACAAGTATGGCGCATTCTATTGAAGCAAGGGGACCTTTTTTGGATTACTTGTTTGTAGAAAAAGTTATGGCAGTGCCAGGGAGTATTAAGACACCCGGCGGGGAACGCAAAGCGTTACTTAAAGAAATATCCCGTCCTTTCTTACCGATGGCCGTGATTGAACAATCAAAGAGAGGTTTTAATTCACCGATCCAACAATGGATTAGAGGAAGATTAGGAGATTTAAGTGATAGAATCCTTCTTAGTAAAAGAACACTGCAACGACCATGGTGGAATGGCGATTATTTGAAAAAAATTGTTATGAACCCCAAGGCGAGAACGGTATATTTTCACCAATTGTATACAATTTTTATGTTGGAGATCTGGTTTCGCATACACATGGATAACAGTTTACCTGAACCGCCAGATGTTTGGTTGGAGGATTTATAAATGAAAGATACGAGTATTTCTGTGGTAATTCCTGTTTATAATCTTGAACACTATATTGGGACAACAATTGATAGTGTTTTAAATCAAACAGTTCTACCTGATGAAGTTATCATTGTAGATGATGGTTCAACAGATAATTCAATTAGTGTCATAGAGGAATATATTAACAAGAGCCCTGATAACTTTATCCGATTAGTTCGTCAAAAAAATTCTGGTCCAGGGGCTGCTCGAAATCGAGGAATCGAAGTAGCTCAAAGCGAGTGGATTGCGTTTTTAGATGGAGATGATATTTGGTTACCGGAAAAAATCAACATGATACGCAAGGCTATTTCGCAATATCCTGATATTAGTATATTTACCCATGATGAATATGAAGTGGATATAGCGGGGAATGAGAAACTGAAACTTCTCCATAAATACTACGACAACCGAAAAGCACTTTTTCAACAGTTATATCGTGGATGTTTTTTATCTACTAGTTGCATGGTTGTTAAGAAAAGTGCTCTTATGGATGTTGGGGGCTTTAATATCAATCTTCCCTCTGCTCAGGATTATGATTTATGGCTTAAGCTTGCCAGGAATAATCATTTAGTTTTTATTCCAATTCCACTTGAGAAATACATATTACGAGCTGATAGTATTAGTTTTAATGCTGAAAAGAGATATAAATGTTCACTTGAAATCGCATATTTTCATTCTGAACATCTCGCTGAGATAGTAGGAGGTACTAAAGCACGATGGCAACTCTTGCGGCAAGTATTTATTTGTCATTATAATGCTATTACGACATTATTAAACCAACGTAAATATGTAGAGATGTTGGAAATATGTATAAGGTTACCGATAGAAATATTTAAGGTTATGCTAAAAAAACTCAAAAAGGAAAACATATGAGAATTCGTAATACACTAGGTGCTTTCACTTCTTTATTAAGAAGTGTCAATATAATATCAAAGATTAATAATAATTCTGTCAGAATAATAATATATCATAACATATTACCGGAACATTTTAGTATACTGGAGAAGCAGTTACGGTATTTAAAGTTATATTATAATTTCTTAAATGATAGAAAATTCCGTGAAATAATGGACGGGCAGAGTCAAACATCAACTAGAAATAATTTACTATTAACTTTTGATGATGGTTTTAAGTCGAACTTTACTGTTGCTAAGAAAATTTTGGATACGTTGGGTATCAAGGCAATATTTTTTATTCCACCAGATTTTATCAATTGCATAGAGCGAAACCAACAGAAGGAATTTATTGCCCGGAATATATATGATGGAATTGTTTCGGTTGATACAGTATCCGATGATGAGGAACCCATGAGTTGGGGAGATTTGGAATATCTATTGGAGCATGGACATACTATTGGCTCTCATACCCGGACCCATAAAAGACTATCTGAAATTAAGGATACTGCTGAACTCGAAGATGAGATTGCTGGGGCAGGAGATATTTTGCAAAAAACCCTGGGCATATCTATTGAGCATTTTGCTTATCCTTTTGGGGATATAAACAGTATTAACTCTCAGGCCCTGGCTATAGCTGGAAAACGCTATCGATATATTTTTTCGGGGGTAAGGGGTTTTAACAATACTTATGTTAGTCCTAGAGCAATTAGGCGTGATGTTATTTCCTTGGATGACTTGTTATCGTATAACCATTTTATTTTGGAAGGTGGGCTCGATCTCTACTACTATTATGACCGCAAACTACTGAATTCTATGATTAGAGACTAATATGAGAGGCAATTAATGTAAGGCTTAGGCAATAGATATAATCTGTGGTGAGAGGGAAGAAAGATTTTATGGGGGATAACAACAAAGATTGGCTTTTGCCAGAAAAAATGTTGGGGAATCAAAAAACAATTCAAACCAGGATGTCGGCGGGCGAGATTTCAGAGGAGCTTGGTAAAAATGATTTTGGTGCTTATTATGCTCTTTTAAATGATTTACCGGTTGCACAGAGATGGATAGAACAGCATAACATGACGGATTTACTAGCGAAAGCATATATTAAAAATTTTCATAATGAGTTTAAAAGGGCTCAGAGTATCTTGGATGTGGGTTGTGGAGCCGGTTTTATTACTAAATGTATTAAAGAAGCATATCCCTTAGTATATGTTGTGGGTGTGGATTTGGCTGAAGATGCTATTAAATATGCTAACAAAAGTTTTTCGAATGTAGTGTTTATTCAGCAAGCTATAGATTGTAATTTTAATATGAAGGATACTTTTGACATAATTCACACCAGAGAATTTTACCCCTTTTCAAGAACTAATGATTACGAGTATATTTGCGGAATATTAACTGCCCTGTTGAGAAACCTGAATACCCCCGGAGAATTGCTTATAGTTGGTAGCACAGCACCTGAGCATTTAAATTACAGTATATTTGGCTTTGTGGATAGAATTAGAAGAGATTCCAGATTTAATAATTGCAAAATACAGCAAAGAAGAATCATCAAAACAAAGGTAGTCCACTTATTAGGAAGTAATCCTGTAGCCGGGTTAATCAGTATGTGCCTTGACCATCTGCAAGGGAGTCATGCAGGATGCCTTTTATTTGAGAAAAAGTTTTGAATGCGTATAATTAAATACGCAGCGGATTAATATCCGAAGATAAAACCAAAGGAATAGATTTTTATTATGATAACAACTGCTCCTTTACCTGAAGTAAAAATACTAATCCGTGCTTTAAATAGATTTAATATCCAGGACCAAGATCTGGCTAAACCATGGGCTAGAAAGGGAGATATTGCATTCTGGTTTTCTCGTTCAGCCTGGGCAATGAAGGCAATTGTTTTATGGTGGGAAATGTACCATAAAACAATTGCGCCTTTAGTTTGGTTGCCGGATTATTTTTGTAATGAATCGTTGTGGCCATTGAGGCATTCATCAGCAAAATTAGTTTTTTACCCGATTGATTCCAATCTGATGCCCGATTGGGATAAATGCCATGAATTAGCCCAATTAAGCCGGCCCGACATTTTTTTTCAGGTCCATTATTTTGGCTATCCTTCCGAAGCACGTCAAGCTCGATTATTCTGCAATGAGAACAATTCCATTCTGGTAGAAGATTCTGCTCATGTGTTACTTCCAATAAGGGGAATTGGAGAATTTGGGGATTTTGTTTTTTATAGTCCTCATAAATTGCTTTCAATACCAGATGGAGCGGTATTGCTCCTTCGTACCACAAGCAATTTTTTTAGCAAGAGTAACTTGGATAAGAATTTACAGATTATGCAAAAGGTTATTGAACAATTAGGCGATACATCTCCTTCTCCCTGGTGGTGGCTTACCAAGCGTCTTATTCAGAAGCTGCCATTTTATAATTGGTTTAGACTTCGCCCCAATAAAGTTGAATTTTTAGAAGATTCAGTTTCTAGTGCTTATATTGCAAAAAGCAAAATGAGTAAGTTTAGTCGCAGAATTCTGTTGCAAATAGCAAGTCAATTACCAGAAATAATACAGAAACGGCAAGAAAATGATGCAATCACAAAGCTATTGCTTGGACAAAAATATGGATTGGAACCTCTAAAAATGCCTACTGAAAAAGCAACACCCTATCTTACAGTTTTTCAATTGTCTGATGCACGAACATCGGCAGAAATGTTTAGAAAAATTATTAAAAATGGTCATAATGTGACAAGTTGGCCGGACATAGCTCCAGAGGTAATGAGCAAGCCTGCTGAACACGAAAAAGCTATATACAAGAGACAGACAACATTAACCTTTCCGATTCACCAATCCATAAAGCCAATTCACCTTATAAAAGAATACTCCATCTCTAGTAATGAAAAACCTGTATGCGCTGAGCAATACAACATTATTTGGGATGAGTGTAATCAATCTAAATGGGAAAATAGTCTTATGGCAGTTGGTAAATCCAACTTGCTACAATCTTGGGCCTATGGTGAAGCAAAGGCAGAAGTCGAAGGTTGGAAGGTTCATCGGGGAATGATTCAGAAATCTGGTTCAAATATTGCTATGTGTCAAGCATTGGTGAAAAGTTTACCATTCGTTGAGATAATTCGCATAAATCGTGGACCGTTATGGTTACGTAATCCTGAAGCCAGCGAAGAAATAAGTATGGTTCTTAAATTAATTATTGGGCAGCACCGATGGAATAAAAAGAAGGTATTATTAATTGCTCCTGAACTAAATGACCAGGCTGGGAACCTGGTAAGTTTGTTTAATGCCAGATATCATAAATATGGTAAAGAATGCTGGTGTTCGGCTTGGTTGGATTTGCAAAAAACAGAAGGTGAATTAAGGCGTGGATTAAATGGAAAGTGGCGTAATAAGGTAAGCTTTGCTGAAAGGGCCGGACTTGTTTTTAAAATAAGCCATACTGATGAAGACTTTTTTGGGTTAATGGATAAATACCAACAGCAGATGTTGGAAAGAAATTTTAAAGGAATTTCCATTAATCTATTAATTGCTTTAAGAAAGCAAGGTGATTCTCGACAACTCCTGGTAATGCAAGCAATTTATAATGAAACGCCAGTGGCAGGTTTAATAATTGCCAAACATGGACTTGCTTGTACCTATTTAGTAGGCTGGAATAGTACTGAAGGACGTCAACAGAAGGCTAATAATTTTTTGCTTTGGAATTCTTTGCTGGAAATGAAGAGTCGCGGATGCCTGTGGTTTGATCTTGGCGGTATAGATGAAGTTAATACCCCTGATATAGCTCGGTTTAAACGAGGTTTAAATGGACAGGAGTATAGATTGGTCGGTGAATATTTTTGCATATAAACACCAAGAAAGTTTTCGCCTTATTTTTATGGATATTTATTCTACAGTTTTCTATTCTTCTAATCCATTCAGTTTTTGGGGATAGATTAATAAAGGTAATATCTTTTGTTATGCTGGTTATATTAGGAAGGTATTATAGAGTAGTAGGCAAAGAAATCAGAATCCTAATTTTATATTTGCTGTTGTTTACGATAACTTGTTTGTCTAGTTTAATATTTGACCCGTTAGGCGTAGTTCAGACCATTAAAGTTTTCTGGCCATGTGTTATTCTACCATTAATATTGTTAAAAATGCGACCCAATGAAACTAATATTAATTTGTTATTAAAAATTCCGTTGACCTTGGGAGTTATTTTTTCACTTCAATCAATTGCCCTTTTCATTGTGATATTTTTTGATTTACCGTTGGAACCACATTATATATTTCTCGAAAAATTACAGAATATGCCCGAACTTAGCTATGGCATTTTAGGTTATGCCAATGCCTACCAATATGGATTCGATGGAAGTCGTATATTAAGAGCACAATCTTGGTTTATAGAACCGTCCAAATTTGCAGCCTTTTTACTATTCCCGGTATTGGTTTCTTTTGGATATTACTTGCGTACGCGAAGAAGGAAGTATTTGCGAATATTTTTAGTGTGTATTATCGGATTTCTTATTACTTTTTCTATGGCTGGGTTTTTTGGCCTAATTTTTGCTGTTCTTTTTGTTATTTTAATGCGTCTATTTAAAAAATCAATTAATTCAAATATACTGATGAGGTATTTTGTCCCAGTTATTGTTTGTGGTTTGTTTTTTGTAGTAGCAGTATCAGTGCTAAATTATTCCAATCAGCTTTACGAAAATACTATTGGAAGTCAATCTAGGATTGAAAAGGTATTAAGTAGGGACCCTGGCTCACAAAAAATACTTCGAGATGCATCAAACTTGAATATCACCGTTGATACAATTAAACAATATCCCTTTGGGGTTGGTCTTGCCCATACTTTGGGAGAATCTAAGCTAACTAGTCCTAATGCATTAGTTTATTGGGTTGCGGCAGGTGGAGTCGCGGCGTTTTGTATATTAATATTGTTATATTTATCGTTGTATTATTTCTATTTATCTCCGTTATTAACATCAAATAATTCAGTATATTGGTCTGTAGCTGCGGCATTTATTGGAATGACAGTTCAAGGATTATCGTATGGAACCTGGATGGATCCGTTCTATATGTATGTTCTGGCAGTAATGATTTTATGCAACAATCTTTGGAAAAATCAAAAACGAATTAAAATAGATTAAAATCAAGGGTGGCCAAAATTATCTTTAAACCGTGACCGAGGTTGCATTTTTATTACATCCTCAAAATCCATTTTTTTAAGAGTCACATTTAACTACAGTAGGGATGATATTGGAAATAATTATTTCGGGTGGTAATAGTGGTGAATAAAATTATTGCGATTGCCTGTGTAACAGGTGCAACGGGCATGGTAGGTTCAAAAATAGTTCAACACTTACTTGCTCACGGATATCAGGTAAGGGTATTAACACGGAAAACCAATTATCATGATTCTAAGGTTACTGTATTTCGAGGTGGGCTTGAAGATGAAGAAGTCCTGAAAAGGTTTTTGAAAGATGCCAATCTCCTGTTCCATTGTGCAGCTGAAATCCATGATGAATCTAAAATGTGGGCAACCAATGTTAAGGGAACTGAGAATTTGCTAAATTGTACCAGAGACAATAATATTCAATATTTATGTTATATAAGCACTTGTGTAGTTGTTGGGAAAACCGATCAAATCAAAGTTACTGAAAATACTCCTTGTAATCCACAAGATATATATGAAAAGAGCAAATGTACTGCTGAGCAAATGGTAGCCCAAGGTATAGATGGATGTCGTGTTATTATTCTGCGTCCGACAGAAATATTTGATGAGAGCAGACCAGGTGCTCTCGAGTTGCCTATGCGTAATTCATGGATGGATCGAATCAAATTATTTATTAAGGGTGGAGAATGCATTCATTTAATTCATGCAGACAATGTTGCAGCAGCTGCAATATATTTTATTTCTTATCCATTTGAGAAAACTCAATGCTATTTTGTCTCATGTGATGAAGACCCCCTAAATACACTCGCAGGTCTTTGGGCATTTTATGATACCATAAAAAATGGCCGTAATAGTGAAAACATAATACCCAAGAGGCATTTACCCATAATAATTCCACATCTGCTAAGACAAATCTGGCGTGGAAAAGGGAATAAAGGGAATGTGAAATATTCCTCTGAAAAGCTTCTCTCCACAGGTTTTGTTTTTCCTCTTGGCTTAGATAGTGCTATAAAAAAGGTGATATTAGAAAAGGGGGCTAAAAATTATAAAAATACTGAATGTTAATATGTCCCTTGATTCTATTAGAGGGGGGGGGACTGTTGAGAGAACCATTCAAATGAGTAAATCTCTAGCTAAGGCAGGTCATGAATGTACTATTTTAACAACTGACGTCGGTTTTAAGAATGAACAGGTTGATAACCTGCCCGGGATAAATATTGTTGTTTTTCCAGCTATGCTTGACCGGTTTTATGTACCCAAATTGTCATGTGCGTCATATACTCAACTCAAGAAGTTAGTACAAGAAGTTGATGTTATCCATTTCATGGGGCATTGGATTTTCCTTAATGTGTTAGTTTTTCATTTGGCCCAACGATTTAATAAACCTTATGTTGTTTGTCCTGCCGGGGAATTGGCTATATATGGACGTTCTGTTTTAATTAAAAAAATATTCAATTTGCTTATCGGTAAGAAAATTATTAGGAATGCCAGCGGACATGTGGCTATAGCTGATAATGAAATACCCCGGTTTAATGAATATGGAATTGAAACAAAAAGAATTACCGTTATTCCCAATGGAATCGCTGTTGAAGATTTACAATTCCGTGATGATTTAGACTTTAGAAATAAATATGGTATTGGTACTAACCCATTTATATTATTTGTAGGGCGATTGAACCCTATTAAAGGACCTGATCTGCTCTTAAGTGCTTATAATAATATTCAGGAAAAGAAAGATTACCATTTAGTATTTGTTGGTCCTGATGGAGGTATGCTTACTGAGTTAAAGAATATGGCTGCCAAGTTTGAGATTGAGGATCGAGTACATTTTATTGGCTATTTGGGCGGTAAAGAGAAATCACAAGCTTATTATGCATCTGACCTGTTAGTAATACCTTCGAGACAGGAAGCTATGTCAATAGTGGTACTTGAGGCGGGATGTACTGGAACACCAGTTGTAATAACCAATCAGTGCGGATTTGATGAGGTAGAAAGTATTGGGGGAGGGCTTGTAGTTTCGGCTACGGTTGAAGGATTACACGCGGGAATTGAAAGTATTTTAGGAGATCGTATTAAACTAGATCTTATGGGTTGTAAGCTCAAAGATTTTGTATATAAGGAGTTCCTTTGGAGTTCTGTAGTGAATAAATATATTGAACTATATAATCGTATACTGGAAGGTCAAATTATTTCTTAACTTGATTCTGGAATATTTTTATAATTGCGAAGGCTGAGTTAGATGAAATCTGGGGACTTAACTTGGGAGACATGCGGCTTAATGGATTATGCCCATCAACAACGGTAAACACGCATAAATGTGATATCCAAGAGAAGCTTCTTTATTAAAAAAATGAAATAATGTGATTTTAAGAGCTACCATGAGAAAGGAAATCTTATTGAGGGAGGGTAATTAATGGCCAAAATACTAGTAACCGGAGGGCGTGGCTTCATTGGAACCAACCTGGTTAATGAACTACGTTCTCGGGGTCATGATGTTTGGACGGTGGATATTCTACAGGGAGAGGATTCTCAGCATATCAAGGCTGATACCGGTGAGTATCAACAAATGGATGGTGCTTTCCGTAAGCATAAGTTTGATTATGTATATCATTTGGCGGCTGAATATGGACGTTGGAACGGTGAAGAACATTATGCCAATTTGTGGAGAACCAATGTTATTGGTACGAAAAACATGTTGCGCCTGCAGGAGATTTATCGCTTTAGGATGATTTTCTTCAGTAGTGCTGAAGTCTATGGTGACTATGATCAACTTATGTCAGAAGATGTAATGGACCGGATACCCATTAAACAGATGAATGATTATGCTATTTCCAAGTGGGCGGGAGAATTACAGTGTATTAATTCTGCCATAATGTTTGGCACGGAAACAATCAGGGTGCGTCCAGTAGGGTGTTATGGACCGTATGAATACTACAGTCATTACCGTGGTGTAATCCCCATTATTGTCTATAGTTGTTTACATAATAGGGAGTTTACTGTTTATAGGGGACACAAAAGAATATTTGATTACGTTGAAGATACCTGCCGTACTTTTGCCAATATCGTAGACAACTTCATCCCGGGTGAAGTATATAACATTGGTAGTCGAGAAGATTGGGATATCAGTATTGAGGAGTTGGCTGATATTATACTTAAGGAAACGGGCGCTAATCCCAAATTGGCACAATATAAAGGTGAAGAGAATTTCACTACCCGGATAAAAATGGTGGACTTCAGCAAGAGCAGAAGGGATTTGAACCATAATCCACAAATAGATATTCATGAAGGGATTACTAGGTACACTAAATGGATGAAGCAGGTGTATAACAAATAAGTAATAAAAGGAATGAAAATATGAACAATACAGAATATGATGAAAAAATTAAACGAGAAAGAGAATGGTATACACATGGGAAATTTAACAGAAAACATATCCTTAATTCTAGATTATTTTATTCCCAAGAACGCAATAATTTTAACTATATATTCCCTAGGTGTCAATTTGCAAAACAAATTCATATTGGGATCCAAAGTAATAAGAACGATAATCCAAGTATATTAATTGCTCCTATAGGTTCCGGCGGTGATTTACCATACATAATACCCTTATCAAGTAGAATTTGTGGAATTGATATTTCTCCTGAAGCAATTGACACAATTAAGAAATTAGGAATAGAAGCCTATGTGGGAGATATTAACAAGATGTCAATGTTTCAGGATGATCAATTTGACATTGTGCTCATGCCATTATTTTTTCATCATGTTAGGCAGTTTGGCTTTGAACAGTTTTTAAAGGAGTGTTTCAGGGTACTAAAACCAGGTGGTTTTATTTTTTCTTTGGAACCAAGTAGTTGGCATCCAATGGCTTGGGTATCGTGGGTACTAAGGAAAATAGTTGGAAACATAACCGGTTTGGTTGAAGATGAAGCTCCTTTTCCCCCAAGGGTTCTTTCACAAGCAATGAAGCAAACTGGATTTAGAAATGTCGAAGTTTTAGGAGCTAGTTTTTGTCATAACCGGATACCTATACCTTTGGCCAAAGTGACAAACTTTCTTACCTACCCATTACTAAAGATACCCATTGTCAATAATCTAGCATGGATGTGTATATTTTCTGGAAGAAAACCATTAATATAACATAATCAGGAGGGTTTTAAAAATGGAAGACTATAAAGAATATTATAAGGGGAAAACCATCCTCATAACCGGGGGAGCCGGGGCAATCGGCAGCAACTTAATCCGCATGCTAAGTGCCCTGAATGCAGAATTAATAATAATTTTGGATGACTTATCCAGTGCGGAAATCTGGAATATACCTAATGAAAAAAATGTCCTTTTCATTAAAGGTAGTGTGGTTGACGAAGTACAGTTAAAACGGGTGTTTAATCTTAAACCTACTATTGTATTTCATCTGGCCGCACTCTTTGCCAACCAAAACTCTGTCGATTACCCCGAAAGGGATCTTGAAGTAAATGGACTGGGGATATTAAGAACTCTTCAGTATGCCAGCATGTCGGAGCGGGTGGAACGCTTTGTTTATGCAAGTTCCGGGTGCTCTATTTACGGAGATAAAGGAATACTCCCGCTTACCGAAGACCAGATATCCACCTATCACACAACTCCTTATCAGATTACAAAAATGCTGGGGGAACTTTATTGCAATTATTTTCGGCATCAGTACGGATTACCAGTAGTGAAAACTAGATTTTTCAATAGTTATGGACCCGGAGAAATACCCGGGCAGTATCGTAACGTAATTCCTAATTTTATTTACTGGGCCCTTTGTGGGAAGCCACTGATTATTACCGGCAATCCGCATGCTACTCGTGATTTTGCCTGGGTTTTTGATCTGGTTGATGCTTTGTTGCGCTCAGGGTACTATCATCAGGTTATAGGCCAGGAGTACAATCTATCCGGTGGCAGGGAAATTGAAATTGGGTATTTGGCTGAGAAGGTGATTGAATATACGGGTAGTACTGCTGGGGTGGTTATAGGTGCATCCAGACAGTGGGATACTAAAGACCGCCTGTTAGCCAGCATAGATAAAGCGCATTCTTTAATCGGTTACAGCCCGTCAATGAAATTTGAAGAGGGGTTGCAGATTACTGTCAAGTGGTTTAAAGATAATTGGGATCTTATAAATAAATCTGCCAAATTTGGTCCAGGGGTTAGTAGTGCCACCCGTGAAGTTACTCGATGAAAATCTTGTGCGTATGCCAGTATTTTTGGCCGGAATCATTTCGGGTGACTGATGTCTGCCTGGGGTTGAAAGAACTGGGGCATGAAGTAACGGTTTTGACCGGTATCCCAAATTACCCGGAAGGTGATTTTTTTAAAGGGTATGGCTTTTGTAGCCCAAGGGAAGAAAATTTCCAAGGAATAAGGATAATCCGCTCATGTTTAATTCCCCGAATGCAAGGAAAGGGGTGGCAGTTAGGACTTAATTATTTATCGTTTGCTTTTATTTCAAGTATTAATTCTCTTTTTTTAAGGCCGGTTGATTTTGATCTTATTTTCATTTACCAGTTATCGCCTATAACCATGGCTGTTCCAGCGTTATTGCTAAAAAAGAAGAATAATATTCCTGTTTTACTCTACCTGTTGGATTTATGGCCGGAGAGTGTAGAAGCTGCCAGCTCAATAAAATCTCCCTTCATACTTAATTGGTTGGATAGAATCTCCTCATCAATCTATCATAGATGTGATCGCATATTGGTAACATCGCGTGGTTTTATAAAAAGGTTAGCTGAACGAGGTATTGAAGGAAGTCGGCTATTCTATTGGCCTCAGTGGGCCGAAGATTTGTATCAGATAGTAGAATTAGAAGAAAATGCGGAGGAAAGACGTCAGGTACCATCTGGATTTGTGGTAATGTTTGCAGGTAACATAGGGGTATCTCAGGGATTTGAAACGATAATGGATGCTGCCGAAAAGCTTAAGGACCACAAAGATATTCATTGGGTGATTCTTGGCGATGGAAGAATGAAATCCTGGGTTGAAGGTGAAGTAGAATCCCGGAAGCTTAATCATTGTTTTCATTTGCTGGGAAGGTATCCGGTGGAGAAGATGCCACGCTATTTCGCCCTGGCAGATGCCTTGTTGGTCAGTTTAATAAAGGATCCAATATTGACCCTAACTCTCCCTGCCAAAGTTCAGTCGTATATGGCCTGTGGCAAACCTATCCTTGCGGCTGTTGATGGCGAGGGGGCTCGTGTTGTGGAAGAGGCTCAGGCAGGGTTAACTTGTCCGTCAGAAGATGCTAATGCTCTTGCTAACAGTGTACTTGAATTGTACAAGATGGATTCCACTGCCAGAATGAATATGGGGAATCAAGGCAAAGCGTATTTTAACAGTCATTTTAAAAGAGAAAAACTACTGAAGGAATTAGAGGCTAATATATACGAGATGCTCAAATTACAATAACATTGGTTCCCAGTACCCAATACTCCAATATGTGTTTATAGCTGAAATTTGTGGAGACTACAGTTATCATAGGGAACTGGGTTTTATCAATATACAAGGTTTAGTCATTGAGGCTGTGCAGGGGGCTTTAAATGCTTTATGTTACAGGTATAACCGGGCATTCTGGTCAATGGTTTGTCAATAGATTAATTAGTGAAGGCTATAAAGGCAGGATAAGGTGTATAGTTCTTCCGGGAAGTGACACTGCTTTTTTAATTGAAAGTGGTCTGGATATTGATATAGTAATTGGAGATCTTAATGATCAGGAATTTTTAACATCTACTTTGGTCGGGTGCAGTACCGTATTACATATTGCATCTATTGATTTTTCCAGGAATGTGGTTAAGGCTGCATTAGATAATAATGTAGATTGGGCGATACTGGTTCATACCACGGGCAGGTATTCAAAATATAAGAGTGCTTCAGCAGAGTATATAGAAATTGAAGAATATGTTTTAAAATTCCGGAATCGTATGGGGATTACGGTATTAAGGCCTACCATGATATATGGTTCCTCCCGGGATCGAAATATGTATAAACTTATTACCTTTCTACATAAGATTAAGTTTTTCCCCATGTTTGGTAAAGGTGAAAACTTGATGCAACCTGTTCATGCCCGGGATCTGGGTAATGCGTATTATGATGTTATAGTAAATCGGAGTACTACATTTAATAAAGGATATAACTTGCCTGGGAAAAGGCCTTTGACATATATGGAACTGGTCCGTACGGTTTCTGATACTTTAGGAAAAAAAAATGTAATTATAAAGATCCCATTGTGGTTTTCAATATTGGCTGCCAAGATTTACAATGCTCTTGATAAAAATGCCGTTATATCAGTTGAGCAGGTGCTGCGAATGCAGGAAGATAAGGTCTTTGACTATGAAGATGCAATACGTGATTTTGCTTATTCACCGGTTTCATTTGAGGATGGGATTGTTGAAGAAGTAAATGAATATCTGGCTAAACATAATTCCTTAAGGACAAAACAGCAATGAAATTATTAGTTGTCTGCCAATACTTTTATCCTGAGCAATTCAGAGTTAATGATATATGTTTTGAACTGGTAAAGCTGGGCTACGATGTAACTGTTTTAACCGGTCTTCCTAATTATCTCTCCCAAGGATAAAGATTTTTTTAGGGGGAACGATGTTAAAGGTTGCTGAGATAGTCAGAATTTCATTAGTGTTAAAGTTTATGAAATGAGTTGAGGGGGAGGGCGATTTGACCAGAGTTATACTTGGTTTGATTTTAGTTATGCTGGCTTCATATTCTCTTACGGCTCTGGTTCGTTTCTATACGATAAAAAAAAATATACTGGATATTCCCAATGAACGTAGCTCACATTCAATAGTTACTCCCCGGGGGGGAGGTCTGGCGATAGTAGCTACTTTTATTTTTGCACTGGTGTTTATGGCTGCCTTGGGAATAGTCTCAGTAAATGTGGTGGTAGCATTGGTGGGGGGCGGTCTTATGATTGCTGCCATTGGCTGGATAGATGATAAAAACAGCGTTAGCCCTCGCCTGAGATTAGCAGTGCATTTCCTGGCGGCTATATGGGCTTTGTACTGGTTAGGTGGATTTACCCGGATGGATATAGGGTTTACTACAGTTCATCTGGGCTGGGCCGGGAGTGTAATTGCTGCGGTTGGTATTGTCTGGCTGATTAATCTGTATAATTTTATGGATGGAATAGATGGTATAGCTGGGACTGAGGCTATAAGTGTGGCGCTCGGTGCTGGTGTTTTACTTTTCTGGACCGGTTCTGTAGGGTTAGCCTGGGTTTGTATAATGCTGGCTCTGGCGGTTGGTGGCTTTTTGGTTTGGAACTGGCCTCCGGCTCGGATATTTATGGGTGATGTAGGGAGTGGATTTCTAGGCTATATTTTTGCAGTGCTGGCTATTATAGCGGAAAAAAGTTCTTCCATCCCTCTTATTGTATGGTTAATGCTTTTAGGGGTTTTTATTACCGATGCAACCATTACCCTTTTTAGAAGGATGGCACGGGGCAAGAAGCTATCTCAGCCGCACAGGACCCATGTTTATCAACTGGCTGTTCAGGCAGGATATTCACATAAACAGGTGACTCTGGTGCTTTTGTTTATTAATATTTTGCTGGGTATGGCAGCAATAGCTGCTATTCAATACCGGGGATATTTGTTATGGATTGTTTTAGCAACTTTCATGTTACTAACCATGGTATATTTTATGCTGGCACATAGGTTTAGCTCTAGGCTAACTGCTGATTATGAAGCGGGAAGGCTGGTACTTGACAAACCAGATATTTTTATCGGTCAAAAAGAAGCGGCTGCTGTATCGGATAATTACTCTGGGGACAGGCACCGGACTTATTGAATATGTGCTGTCGCCTGGGGGAACTCGCGAGAGGATGCCAGGCGGGTAGTAATGGAATACGTGAAGTTGGCAAACTTTTCTTTGATGGATGGTTACGTAACCCTTTAACGGAGCCGGAGAAGAAGGTAAAAACGAATATTGTGCTATGGGGAAGTGAGCAAGGCTTAAAGTATGGAGAAATGGGGTTACAGGGGGTGGCCAAGGATGGAATACCAGGTGTTTATTAGTTATTCGAGATATAATAGAGCTGTTGCGGATAAAATTATTGAAGAACTGGAATCTGCAGGTATTAGGTGTTGGATGGCACCGCGGGATATAGCTCCAAGCAGACAATATGCTGAGGAAATAGTAAAGGCTTTGGAAGAATGCACTGTATTTGTACTGGTTCTATCGCCTCGCTCAGATTCTTCTTGGCATGTGCAGCGGGAATTGGATCGAGCTATTGATGAAAAGCTGGTTATTATTCCATTTTTAATAGAGGATTTCACTCTTTCAAAAGCTATGAACTATTATGTATGTACCTGCCAGTACTTATATGCTACTATTCCGCCTCTCGACCCCCATATATTAAAGCTCAGGAATTTGGTTTGTTCCATTTTAAACGAAGGTACACAGATGCAGGTTGCAGTGGATGCATCTTACCTTGTTGCCGCCGATATTGCATCGCCCCGTGAACTTATTAATCATGAAATCCAATCACTTTTGTATGATTATTTCGATAGACCGAACTGGGAAGAACAATTGCGAAGCTCAATTAAGCAGTACAGAAAAGTCTTCGTATATGGAGCAGCCGGGGTTGGAAAGACTACTCTGGCAGCACGAATGGCGGAACAGTTAAAAGGGGGATTCTTTTCCTGCTCTGCAGCATATCGGGGACGGCTAGAAGCTATTGCTGTGCTTCGGGCTTATTATGATTTTTACCAGCCTTTTAGTTATGAATTGCCGTTATTACCATCTCATGTTGAGATTGAGGATATTTATAATGTTTTATCTCTATTATCGAACGCAAAATTTGATGGTTTGTTACCGCCTTTTTTTGTTGATGGCTTGGATGAACTACCTGCAGAGGAGTTTCGTAGACTGGTTGAGCTAATGGGGCGTTTTGCAAATCCCTGTATTCCTCTGGCCTTTTTCTCCCGCAGTAAGGCACATGCCAGGGTTTTGCATGAGTATTTTCACCCCTTGCACGAATTGCTTTTGGAACCCTTGAACCGTGATGAATTACAACAGTGGTTGTGTAAAATTCGACCATCATTGAAACAGGTTTCGGATACCTTTATTAACCGGATGATGCAGTTCAGTGAAGGCAATTTCCTCTTTTTAAAAGGCTTGCCGAATAGTACAAATGAGGAAGATTATTTGCGTTTTATTGAACAAATTCCTTGCGGACTAGAAAGTGTATTTGAGAAATTGTTGAACCGCTTAGAAAGGGAAAATGATAATAGTATAAATGCCTTATGTTTAATGGCTTTGCTTCCGAGTGCTTGTTCCCGAGAATTGCTACAGGTTTTCCTGGGGTTTCATGGTCGGCAGCAAATGCGACTATTGCTTGATACCTTGTCCCCGGTTACAAAGGAAGTTGAGAAAGGTCGGTACATATTATTTCATGCCTGGTTTAATGAGTTTATCCGAACGGCGCTGGCAAGAGAAATACGAATAGTAGCCAGGGAATTGTTTGCTAGAATGGATGATTGTTATGATCTTATTTATCCACTGCGTGATGTACCGTCTATTTTCATCGAATGTAAAGAGCGAGAGGGTCTATTACACTGGATGGAGTTAAGGATACAGGAATTAGAGAACTATGTTTTAGAAGAGATTGAGGGTAGTTCCGTCCGCTATGAAATGCTTGCGGCTATAACCAGAGGCTTTTTGCTATTGCACCAGGCAGACAAAAAAGTCTTTGTCAGGGCTGTTGGTATATTGGACCGGTTTATAGCTTGTAATTTTCAGGTGATGCTTGACTGGCGTCTGGGGGGACAGATTGAAGAGTGTTTAAAAACTTGTCTTAAAGTGTCCGGGGTAGAAGATTACCCACGGGTGGCTTTGTTATATGCTGCAGTTTTGTATAGTAGTGGTCAGTATGCTCAATCTCTGGAATTATTAAAATGGTTGAAGGAGTTATTTACTCCTGGTTCCCGGGATTATTTGCGCTGTATTAATTATATTGGGTTAAACCACGGTGCTTTAGCGGAGAATGATAAGGCAATTGATGCATATTCCCTTTTATTGGCGAGTAGCAGCCAGGATATCGGGAACATATGGACTGGCTATGCTTTGATGAATCGCGGTAAACTGTATATGAAGTTGGGAAATATGAAGGCCTGTCTATCTGATCTTAAAAAAGCAACTGAGGTGAGGGAACTTGTGGTAAATGATGAAGATTGTTTTCTTAATAACCGCTCGGATATAAGCAATACTATCCAGGCAGAACTTACCCTGGCCATGGGTTATGAAAATTTGGCCAAGGCTTATTTGGCCCTTGCAGGTGATGGGGATAATTTGGCCCGCAAAGAAGCGATGCGATATATTGAAAAACTAGCTCTTTATATGGATTCATTACTGGATGTTTACTGCGATCCAAAAAAAGCCAGCAGTGTGATGTTTTAGAGCCACATTGTGCATGAAATAGAGCCATTATGTGCAACCATTAGAACCACTTTTGTTAATATTTTGTTCTTTGAAAATTTCATGTGTTGTACCCTTTATAAACAAGCCCCACATCTGTAAAATGCGGGAGGGCAACGGCAAAGCGTATTTTACTTTGCCGTACAAGGTGCCCGGATCGAATAGATTCCCCGCCTTTGGGGGTTACCCCGCATTTCGCTTTCTTGAGTTCTGGAGGAACATTGCTCCACAATTGTTACAACTGATGTCTCCAAAGAGCAAGTTCGTGCCCTTAAAAACCCGGTTTTGATTCTTTAACTACCGTTGATTCCATGCCGTTCCCGCATGGACACCCGGCCATCGATTAAATGAGATTGATTTATTAGGTTGAGTTATAAAACTTTCGTAAAAAGCATGTACCATTTTGTGAAACGGTGCCCAACCTTTGCAATAATCAGAAATAATAACTATTATTGGCATGTAAATACATATGCTATCACGAACTCCAATTTAATTTAATATTTTGGAGGTGAGTGATAATGCGCGAAATTAGAGATCCGGTGCATGGATTTATTCATAGAAGTTCTGTAGAAGAAGAAATTATTGACACTCCGTTATTTCAACGGTTAAGGAAGATATTTGAAGAAGAATCGTTATTATTTCGTTCTATTAATGAGGCTGAAAAAGATGAGTTTCTTGAGGTTTATGCCCCAATTGTCTTTAAGGGTGATAAAGATAAGAAGATTCGGCTCCGCGAGTATTCGGAGCAGATTAAAGTTTTAATTGAGAATGTGATTAAAGATAGTGGTGAGGAGGGAAACAATGAAAGCATCTGAGGTTTTCTTGTTGATGTTGGGGGAAGCGGGAGGAACGATGCGGGGAAAAACATTGATCCAAAAAAAGGCCTACTTCTTAAATGTCTTATTAGACTTGGGGTTACCATATAACCCCCATTATTATGGACCGTATTCCCCGGAATTGGATAATTCAATTGGTAAATGTAAAGCTCTGGGGTTGGTAGAACAGAAAACAGTAGGTTTTGGAGTAGATGAGGAAACGGGTTTTGAAAAGAAGAGGTTTGATTATACGCTTACTGCCGATGGCCTGGAGGTCTTACGTGATTTGGAAAGGCGAAAACCTGATGAATACAGGAAAATTAAGGATTGTTTAGAAAAGCTCTCGCAGGCGGTGGATGAGGATTATGTTTCGCTTTCTATTGCGGCCAAGACTTATCATATACTCAAGGAAAATAATACAGCTATATGGCCTGATGAGATTGCTAATGAGGCCAAACAATTTGGCTGGGAAATATCCCAGGGTTCAATTGATAAGGCAATAGGCTTTTTATCGGAGATGGGAATGATTTAAACAAAATAAGTCTGGAAAATGTCCGGGGACAGGCCCCGGACATTTTCCTAAAGTTGTACTACTATTCAAAGGTGACTTTTATGCAGGAGAATTTTGATGCTATTATCCTGGGCGGTGGCATAAATGGCTGCGCCATAGCCCGGAAGCTATCCCGGGAGGGGAAACGGGTTTGTCTGTTGGAACGGGATACCATCGGTTAGTAAAACATATTATAATAGGGGTATCCGTAACTTTGCTTGGAAAGGAGGCAGACCCAGTGGAGGAGCGACGAATTTCTTTTAAAATTGATGGCGCTGCGGTCATTGATCAATCAATCTCCTTTAGATTACTTTCTAAATTACTTGACGGAATTCAGAATACATTTTTTTGTATTGGTTTAGCGTTAACAGAAAGGGAAGCGAAGAGCACTGGTCGCATTCCAAATTATATACAGCAAGCCTGTGAGTTGAGACGGGTTATTGAGAAGCCAGGTAGTTACGAGGTGGTGGCTGAGGTTGCCGATTTGTATCAAAATAATCTGTTTGATTTTGATCTGGGTAAGAAGACCCTGGATAGTTTTAATATATTAATTAATTCATTAAGTGAGAATGATGCTAACACCATTAGTACTACATTTCCAGATAGCATACATCGGCGTCGTATTCTGCGTTCAGTTGAAACATACTGCCCAAGGGTTGGAGATGAGTGGGAGATAGTTTTTAAAGATACTCTCAGGCAAAAAAGTAATATCCTGAACATAAATGTACGTGAACTTATTCAGCAAGCTGTGAGTCCGCCTGATATAGAAATGATGACGGTAACCGGAAAGTTGATGCGTTTACATTTGGATGAACATAAGATAGCAATTTATTACCAACCTACTGGACGAATATTGGATTGCTATTATGATATTGAGATAGAAGATTTTATTATTGGGAATTTAAAAGACTTAATTCAAGTTACTGGACATGTACAGTTGGATGCATCGGGACATCCAGAAAAGATAATTGATGCAAATTCGATAAGTGAATTGGATTTAAGTCCAGTTAAATATACTAAGTTGTCAAATAGCGAGGTGTCATTGGATTTGAAAAAACCTATTGTTGTTGACCCTGTTTTTGTGGGCGAAGAAATAATTCTCGAATTCCCTGATTTTAATATAATTGCCACTGGCAGTAGTCGAGAAGATGCGATAGCTGCTTTTGAAGAGGATTTCATTTGGCTGTGGCGTGAGTATGTTTTAGAAAATGATGAGCAGCTTAGCGGGGATGCAATAAAATTCAAAGAGCAATTGTGTTCTTGGGTGAAGGAGTGATGGTGTGGGAACAAGAAAGAAGGATTATGTTCAAAACGGGCTAAAACGTAAGGGGTTTAAGCTTTCAAATAATGACCATGCCAAATTTACATATATTACCCAGGAAGGGCTAAAAACCAGTATCTGGACTAAGACAAGCTTTGGAAGCAGTCATAAAGATATATCTGATGATAATTTAAGTAAAATGGCCAAACAATGCAGGCTTTCAAATAAAGAGTTTATGAGACTGGTAGATTGTTCTCTAACTAGAGAAATGTATGAGATTTTCCTGAAAGAAAATAGACATATTTTTTAGATAACACTGAAAACAAGGGAAATTTCAGCCCAGGGGGAAGCAACCATGCCGGAGTTTATGGGGAGTTATGGGCAGGAAAAACATGAAGTTTTTAAGGGTGCTTTACAGGCAGCAGCGATGAAAGATAATAATTGCTAGTATCGGGCTGACGACTGGTATAAGATGGGTCGGCTATCATCTGTACTGATCAGCAGATGGGTAAATTCATGTATTAAGGAAAATATTTTAGCCCCTGCACTATCTTTATTGTTAATAAAAATCAGTGGGGCAAGTTCATCAAACAGTAAAAAAGCCCGAAATTCTCTAATGTCTAGTGGCCGGTGTGTATTATTAATAACAATACCATTCTTCATTACCAGGACTCCTACATCTTCTATCCTTGACTTTAAAAAATTAAATGCACTGTTATAGTCCGGGTGTTTATTATACCAGTCTATCGGTACATCTAAGATTTTTCTTATTTCCTTAACAACTTCATGAAGCTTATTAACACTACCCTCAAACATTCCTATAAACGGTAAAGGTTCGGCACCTATAGCAATTCGATATTCCCTCATATAAGTCCGGGCCAGGTCCTCGAACATATTGAGAGGTGGGAGGGTTTTTAAATAAAGGCTAAAAAGAAACTGGCTTTATTCATATGCATAATATTGCTGGCTCTGCTGGCAGTATTTTTTCGTTATGCTGGAGTGGGAATAGTAAGCAGTGATTCTCCGGAAAAGGCTGATGTGATTATTGTGCTCATGGGCAGCGGGCCGGATAGGATATTGGGGGCGGTGGATCTTTATGAGCAGGGCTATGCTCCTCGTATTATGATGGTGGAGAACTGGCAGCCGGGTTATGAATTGCTGGAGTCCCGTGGAGTGGAGCTGCCCCGGGATGCGGAATTGGCGGCTTCGGTGGGGGTTCAGCTGGGGGTGCCGGAGGAAGCTATTATCATATTGCCGGGGAATGCCCGCAGTACCCAGGATGAAGCTCTTATAATAACCCAATATCTTAAGGAGCAGCAAACGGGGGTAGATAAGGTATAATATCCAATTTTTGAAACAGGAATTTTTTACTGACGTTACTCGTGGGGATAAACATGTGGTGGATATACTGGTACAAACCAGATTAAAAGAAGAACCCGGCATTATTTTAGTCCATGTAGAGAGCCAGGCTAGTATCCAAAGAGATTTTGCTGAACGCATGTTTATCTATTTTAGCAGGTTATACCAGGAACACCGCTGCCGTATACTGCCTATAGCAGTATTTAGTTATCCGCAAAAACGAGATGACCCCGATTATTTTAAGCTGGAATTTCCATTTATGCCGGTATTGGACTTCCGTTTTCTAATCCTGGAATTAAAGAAACACAACTGGCGCAACTACATTCGCAGTAACAATCCGGCAGCTGCAGCCCTACTAAGTAAGATGGGTTACTCGGCAAAAGAACGGGTGCAGGTAAAACTGGAGTTTTTACACATGCTGGTACGGATGGAACTGGATCCAGCTCGTAATACTTTATTAACTGGATTTTTTGAGACATACCTCAAATTAAATGAGGAAGAAGAGAAGCAATTAGAGGCGGAAATAGGTAAAATAGATACAAAGGAGGCCGAAAAAATGATGGAGATAACCACTTCCTGGGAGCGAAAGGGTAGAGTGGAGGGTAGAGTGGAAGGGCAAGCCGATTTGCTGATACGGTTGTTAAAAAAGAAATTTACCAATGTACCTACCGAAATCGAAAATCAGGTGAAGGCTCTGCCCGCCGAAAAGTTGCAGCAGCTGGCAGAAGCCATATTTGATTTGGAGACGTTTGAAGATGTAAAGGCTTTTTTATAAAGGTTCAATAACTCCGGGGACACCCGGAGTTATTTGCAAATGGGAGGGTTTTTAAATAAAGGTTAAGAAGAAAAGGGCTTTATTTATAGGCATAATATTATTGGCTCTGCTGGCCGTATTTTTCCGCTATGCCGGAGTAGGGATAGTATCCAGTGATTCTCCAGAAAAAGCGGATTTGATTATCGTACTGATGGGAAGCGGTCCGGATCGGATATTGGGGGCAGTAGATCTTTATGAGCAGGGCTATGCGCCATGTATTATGATGGTAGAGAACTGGCAGCCGGGTTATGAACTGCTGGAATCTCGTGATGTAGATTTACCCCGGGATGCGGAACTGGCGGCTTCGGTAGGGATTCAGCTGGGGGTGCCGGAGGAAGCTTTTATCATATTGCCGGGGAATGCCCGCAGCACCCAGGATGAAGCTCTTATAATAACCCAATATCTTAAGGAGCAGCAGCCGGAGGTAGGTAAGGTATTGTTGGTAAGCTCCAAGTTTCATTCCAAGCGTTCGGCTAAACTCTTCCGCTGGGCATTGGGAGACCTGGATCGTGAAGTGAAGGTGCTATCCTGCCCGACTACCTATGACGATTTTAATGCTGCCGCCTGGTGGAGCTCGCGGGAGGATGCCAAACGGGTGGTGTCGGAATACGTGAAGCTGGCAAACTTTTATTTATTAGATAGGTGGAGATGAATATGTCCAGGGACAGGCCCCCGACATATTTAACAGGTCAGTTTATTGGAGAATTTATCAATTTATGCTACTATTTCTAAAAGTAAGCAGATAAAGGGGAGGGGAATAGTGGCAGATTGTAAGGTTATAAGTGTGATTAATTGGAAGGGGGGAGTGGGCAAGACTACTCTTACCCATCACCTGGGTACGGGGTTCTATCATTTAAGTGATGAAGAGCGAATTAAGTACCTGGGAACGACAGAGCTACCAAGGATACTTTTGATAGATAATGATGCCCAGTGTAGCTTATCGGTTTCTTGCCTGGGGGAGAAGGAATACGAAGATTTGTTTTTTATCAAGAAAATGGGGACAATTAGCGATTTATATCTACCTTTTTTACAGATGGAAAAGCCAAATATCAATGTGGCCTCTTATACCTATTAACCGGGAGGATATTTGTGGTACTTTCCTGGGCATCAGGCCCCTGGTAATAGACAAGCATGACGAAACTGATGCTACCAGCATGAGCCGGGATTATAAAATTGACGTAATTCGTAAGGAAGGGACCAGGCTGATTCATGTTTACGGAGGTAAATTGACTACCTGTCTCAGCATGGCGGAGAAGGTGGCGGCGCGATTGTAAGGAGGTTACCCATCAAATGGACAAATTAAGTTTCAAAGGTATCATCACATCGATCCAGCCAAGAATAAGACTGACCCGTTCATTCGATGAAGCTTCTCATACATATTTGGGATATGCCATTAAAATTGCCGGAACCATTGATAACCAAGAAACGATATCATCTAATCAAAATATATTCTCCATCGGTATCGGCAAAGCAGCCCAAGCAAAATTCAACTTCAAAGTTAATGACATTATCTCTGGTGAATGTCTACCTGTACCGGATCCGGACATGGAGCCGGTTGATTATTATAAAGTCGAAGTTAGCTAAGGTAGAAGAAGGAGAACAGGGCAGCATATCAGCACCCTGGGAATTGGTGCCGCCGGAGCTGGAAGTTTATCGGGAAAGGGGACACCGCAGACTGGCAGCCAGGACTTATGATACGAAGTGTTACAGCTGCATGTAAAGTATTATCAAAGTATTCCAAAGCATTTGAGGAATTAGCAAAATGAAAAGGTTAACCCGTACCCCTTCATAAAGACCGAGTCTTCTGCGCCTTTCCCGGTTGAGTATCTGCGCCCATTCCTCCGGTGTCATGGATAAGATAATTTAAGCGGGAAACCATTTGCTTATGATCAACGGAAACAAAGCAGTCCTTCTCACTGATAGATTTATCAAAAGGGTTAAAGGAAAGGCCATAAAAATGCTTAAACATCTGTATATGCGTGACCTGGATCGTATCAAAAACCCTAAAAACCAGGAATGGTGTAACTGTCAAGTAAAAATGAACAAAAAATGATAAACAACTTTGGACACCTAGTTATTTCCAAAAATGGTTTGGCGATGTTTCAAACGATAACCGTTTAAGTGAATAACCTAGCTTTTGTGGATTAATCGATCCAAAATAGCAGTTGTAATCGAAGAGCAATCCGAGCACCTGACAGGATTCGACCGAGAGGTAAAAGGGGGGGGGGATTATGTTCATAGCCTCCTGATTTTATTATTGTGTTATTGCAGGTATCTTTTTACCTCTTCCAGGCTTTTGTAATCCAAAATGCCATCGATCATAACATCCAAAGTTGGGGAATCTAATTTCAATATTCCCGTTTTAAATTCCTCGGGTAACAATCCGAATTTTTTAGTCAATAACTTTATCGCAGTTCTTGCAAGAGCTTTTGCTTCTCCTGCTTTCATTCCTGCTTCTCTTCCTTCTTCTTTGAATATCTCCGCTAAAGTCATCACCGTTTCACTCCCTTCCGGATGAGTAGTATCAATTTTCTTAACCACTGCATTGAAATCCGCCCTGGTCAAATCGGCTCTGGCGCTGAATATATACCTCATCAGGGTTTCAAAGTATTCTATTCCTGTCTGTTTATCATCTAATTCCAGCAGATAGCTTACTGCTCTAAAGACAGAATCCAGCAGGCCCTTGTTGTCTTCCGTGAATATATCTCTCATTATAGTCATTGCTATTCTATCTATTGCTTCACCTTTTATCTCATCATCAGTATACCGGGAAAGGTCATAAAGCAAATATTCGTAATTCGGGGTAAACTTTTTAATATCTTCCGGGAGCTCTTCATATCCCGTTATTATTTCTCCCAGCGTAGTTCCTATTTTCCAGCGGTCTTTGCCATGGTATACTACCAGCGGTATTATCACCGGTAACTTATCTGATTTTTCTTTTTTGATTTTAGTTTCCCAAATTTCTACCATATACCGTAACAATTGCAAAGCGATGTCTTTACTGCTATAGCTTTTATGTTCAAAGAGGAAATAAATATATCCTTCTCTCTTGTTTATGCTGGCCTTAAAAAGCAGATCGGAAAAACCTTCCTGCAGTTCTTCATTTATAAAGCTGTCCTTTTGAGGTTCCAGGGTATCTACATCTATGACCTTTATAATATTTTCCGGCAGGTAATTATTTAAAAAGTCCTTTGCTACCTCCACCTTGCCGAAGGTTTCTTTAAAGAATCTATCATGGGGATTCTGGATTTTCAATCTCATCACCTGCCCAATTTCATTATATCATGTAGTTTAATATTAGAGAATAAAATAACTCCGGGAATAGGTGTGAATTCTCACCTTAATCCTGCCATAATTTGAGGAAACCAAATTTACAGTAGACGATATAGCTTTATGCTGTTTTTCCAATTAACGTTATAGTATTATTAGGATAAATATGGAAGCTTCGCTTGGAAAGGGAGTGAGCTAACGTTGAAGATTTTAGAATTAGAAGTCAGTGGTTATAGATCGCTGAAAAAAGTGAACTGGAAACCGGGAGATCTTAATATATTGATTGGGCCTAACGGATCAGGCAAATCTAATTTGCTGCGTCTGCTACAAATTATTTCAATTTCGGCGCGGGGTGAACTGTCATCCTATATCCAAAATGCTGGAGGGAGTTTTATCAATTGCTGATAGGAGTAGTATAGCACCTAGAGCCTGGGTGCTATCTTGGTTATTGCATAGCTGTAATAAGGATTCAAGTATCACAGTATGATGATTTGAATCCTGCCACGCTTCCCTAAAGGCGGTAGACCAAGGCGCAGCCTGCTGTTCCTGAACGACCCTTTGTGTTAAATCTATTATTGTTTGCTTAGGGTTATTATTTAATTCTAGTTGGATATCCTCTAAAAATTCTGTATAGCTTAACTGAGCAGGGTTAATACTATTTATTGCCATTAAAAACAACACCCTTCATAGTATTCCCAATCAGTACCGTTCCACTTTTCAAAACGTATAACTTCACCATCATCAATTGAATGGCTAATAAATTCCCCTCTTTTTATTGAGACCCCGTTCTGGGGTATACACCGAATTACTCCCCCAGTTTGATAATATTTTTTAAATCCTTTAGGATTATTTATTCTAACTACGGCTCTAAATACTCGTTTTTCCCAATGATAAATACCGTGGGCACGTATAATGGATGAAGGATTTCCCTTTTCTTTTGGGATCAAAGATCCGTTAGCTGCAGCGTATGCACCACTAAAAAATGTCAGTACTAATAAGAAGCTTGACTCAATTAAAAATGCTATCATTAAAGAAAAGCAATTTAAGAGAAAAGTTAATATATTATTGTGGTATTGATGGGTTTTACCCCAGAGGAGACATATGGCTATATCGTCCAAGTTATTTTGGAGACGGAAAGCTTGCTACTGAATCCTGTTTTGGGTAAAGTTTACACCGAAGAAGCAGGAGAATATGCTGGTTTTATGCGTTTAGTAGTTCGAAAGTTTAGATTTTACATCGAGACGGTGGAGAATGATGCTGTTGTGGTTGCGGTAAAGTATCCTGGGGAAAAATAAAAGGAGGAAGCAAAGAGTTTAGTTTCGCTTCCTCCTTTCGATTCTTGAATAGACCCCGGGTGCCTGACACCAACATACAAGTTACGTGATACATATTTAATTGTTTTTGTTACCTCCACCCAAAAAAGAATTGCAGAAGCCCAGTTAGAGCAAGATGATTATTTTATGATTGCAGATATGCTCTCCAAACAAAAGTATCTTTAGTTGAGTAGATTTTTCCTTTGTATTCTGTTCTAATCCAAGAACTGAGTTCAGCCTCATTCGCTGGATTCTCTTTATTTATGAAAACTAGCTCATCATAGACGTAAGCAGTGATTTTCCGGAAAAAGCGGATTTGATTATCGTGCTCATGGGTAGCGGGCCGGATAGGATATTGGGGGCGGTGGACCTTTATGAGCAGGGCTATGCTCCTCGTATTGTGATGGTGGAGAACTGGCAGCCGGGTTATGAATTGCTGGAGTCCCGTGGAGTGGAGCTGCCCCGGGATGCGGAATTGGCGGCTTCGGTGGGGGTTCAGCTGGGGGTGCCGGAGGAAGCTATTATCATATTGCCGGGGAATGCCCGCAGCACCCAGGATGAAGCTCTTATAATAACCCAATATCTTAAGGAGCAGCAAGCGGGGGTAGATAAGGTATTGTTAGTAAGCTCGAAGTTTCATTCCAAGCGTTCGGCTAAACTCTTCCGCTGGGCATTGGGAGACCTGGATCGTGAAGTGAAGGTGCTATCCTGCCCGACTACCTATGACGATTTTAATGCTGCCGCCTGGTGGCAGTCCCGGGAGGATGCCAAACGGGTGGTGTCGGAATACACGAAGCTGGCAAACTTTTATTTGGTGGACAGGTGGAGATGACGAGGGAAGAATAAAGAGAATAATCCGGATAAAATTTCCCCGTTAATAATTTTGAAGAGAAATTTATCGGGCGATTTAGAACAATTGTTCTATTTTCCATTGAAATATGTTAAACTATTTCCATAACAATATGTGGATTTTATGGTACCTATTTTAAGCATCGGAAGAAACTGCGGAGCAGCTTCAACACAGCGGGGCAACGAGGCGGGGTATTAGAACCCGCCGCCTGTTTTGTTAGTAGGAACCCGATCGCTTAAAGAAGCGGGGGACATATTTCACCCCTCGTTAATGGGTGCCGCTTCCATAAAGGAGGAAGGTTTAATGGTAAATGGTAAAGTAGAACAGGTTCATGATCAGGTTATTGGATTAAGGCCGGTTTACACCGACCGGGGGAATGCTACCGAGCTGTGGCTGGCTTCTGGGGAAATACTACTGGACCGGCGGGGAGTAAAGTCAGTTGTAACTGCTTTAGCCCGGAGCTATGCTCTGGATTTGAAAGCCCAGCGGAAGCAGCTGGGGCAGTTATTGAATCGCAGCATGATATTGCCGTTTTATTTGGGGCAGAGGGTATTTGTTCCTTTGAAAATGCGCAAGGCGCTCGCGGGAAATGATATGGTTTATGGCTATTTTGATGGGGAGTATATCGAGGATATACAGGGAGGAAAGTTTCGGGAGTGCCGGGTATTGTTAAAAACGGGCGATGAACTGGAGTGTTTCAGCAGTCAGACTACAGCCCAGAAAAGCTTGCATCTGGGCTTAAATCTGCAAAAAGCTTTAGAAGGCAATGATGATGATGACCGGGATGAGCAACAGGTAATGGAAGCGGTTCGCGCTCTTTATCGCAGCTTTAGAGAAATACTGCTGCGCCTGCAAAGTATCGAAGGCTACATTGCTGAAGCTGAATCTATTTATCAGCACGAAAAAGGGCCGTAAGTCTGCCCCCTTTCACTATGAATTGATAGGATTGAGTATCTTAATTTGAAGGCGCGGGTGGATGAGGAGCTATGTCAGCTTTCTATCTATTTCCTTCAGGATATTTAATCCCAGCGCCAGAACAAACCGCGGTCCTTGCAGGTATTCCTGCTTGGCTGGCTGCCTGTTGCTCGGGAAGGAAGGCACGGCAGGAACAATATTCTTTTACGCCGCTACGCTCATAAAGCCGATATTTTTCTTGGAGGTCCTTTTTAGCGGTTGCCGGTGATAGAATCTCAATTACTAGTCCGGGTGCACCGCGGTATCCATAATTATCCAGATTGGAGCAACGCAGATTACTATAATATCCGGCTGCACCACCGTTTTAATTTCCTCAACCTTTTCATATCCGTTGGGAATTCTAACATCAAAGGGTGCAATGATTGCCTGGCATTCTTTATCCAGCAGGTAATTGGCAAACTGTCTTCCTAATTCCAGGGCTATGGTTTGATGTTTATTCAGACATGTTTTCCGTAATGCCTATGGATTCAGAATTGACCCCGTCAAAGAACAAGCCTTGCTGACAAATTTACCGGCAATTGCCAAGTCCATAAAAAAGGATATTCAGGAGTTCTTTCAGCAAATGGATCAAATCATTCTAGAATAAAGTCCGGGGTCAGGCCCCGGATTTATTCTTACCAATACTTGTTTTGATATATAAACCTTGATATTTATGTAAAATATAAGCAAAATATGTTATCTGCTATTCCGTATGCCTTAAAAAAGGTCGACTCATTAAGAGCAATGATTGCCGCAGAGAAAAAGACAACTGGGGTATGAGCCGGAATGGAGGTTTGAGCGAGGGATTGAGGCAAGAATTTTGCATTGATCTAATTTTTGATGGGACAAGGGTGGGACAAGGGGACAGGTTCACTGTCCCATATCCCAAGTCCGGTCTGTAGGTGGTGGGACAACATATGGCTTACCATATTGTACTTTGGCTTACTATTACCTATAATAGAAACACAATATAGCGAGGGGGTATTACTATGTTTGGTGTGGTTGAAGAAGTAAAAGTGGGTGTTAAAAGTCAAATAGTAATTCCGGCTCGAATCCGTGAAGATGCCCAGGTAAGACCTGGAGATATTCTAATCATGAGCAGCGATAGAAATGGTCGCATATCGATTATGAAAAAACCGGAGAATTGGGCATCAGCTGCTTATGGGTGTTGCAAAGATGCCTGGGGGGATAAACCGCTGGAGTACTTGCAGAAGGAACGGGAAACCGCATGGAAATAGAAAGCTTTCTTCATAATAACAAATGTCTAGCTTTAGATACAAATGTGTTTATTGCTTTGTTTGCTCAAGAAGTGTTAGGCGTAAAGGTAGTTCCTTTAATTGACGCTGCCGCCAATCAAGGAAAATTGGAACTCATAGCATCTGTTATGGCGTTTGCAGAATGTGCTGTTAAGCCGTACCAAGAGGGAAATTGGATGGCATTAGATCAAATCAAGCTTATGTTTCAAATGCCTCATTTAACAGTGTACCCAGTTGATGACCAAGTAGCCGAGGAGGCAGCTCGAATCAGGGCAGTTTATAACTTTAAAATGCCGGATGCTATCCACCTTGCGACAGCAATTATTCAACGGGCAGATGTATTTTTGACCAATGATTATCATCTTGCCACCATTAAAGAAATACCGGTGATTAAATTGGAAGATTTGTAGGAGCATTATTTGGCGTTATGTTTCAGGGCAAGTCTACAAGCTTGGTTAAGGTTTTCAAGAGCGATGAGGAGCTATGTCAGCTTTCTATCTATTTCCTTCAGGATATTTAATCCCAGCGCCAGAACAAACCATTTGCTGGCAGCTTCATCGGGGTTATGCCGCTCGCTTATCAGGTTTTTTCGCAAAGCTTCATTAACCAGCTCATTTTTCCAGAGTTCCATGCTATTACATGCCTCGCGTACGTTGCATGATGGCTTATTTAGGCGCCAGTTATCTTCCGGCCAGGGGAAAAAATCACCGGGACACTCGCTGGCAACTACATCTTTGTGTCTCATGATCTCCAGATTATCCTGGTAGAGCTCCCGGAGGTATTGAACCAATTCGACCAGAGAGTACAGCTGTTGTTCACTAGGCTTGACTTCCATAAAGTTTCCGGTCAGGCATATGCCTATGCTGTCACCGTTACCCAAGGAACCAGCGTGTGCTCCGATCATATCCAGGGGGCGTCCTTCTTCAATATCCCCGTTCTGCCGGATTACGAAATGGTATCCGATTCCGCTCCAACCTCGCTTGAGGTGCCAGCCGTGAATGGTGGCTGCCGCAACATCCGAACTGGCAGAATGATGCATAATAATGCGCCTGGTAGAGCGGCGGCCAAGCAGGCGCCCAAACGACAGCCCTGTTTTTATGATGGAGATCGCCCTTCCCTCGCGGGCGCTTGCGCTGGGGGGATTTAGCAATTCGTCCACACTCATCCCTCCTTTTAAAAATTTGTGCTGAACTTAAAGCTATTTTCAATAGCAGTTTAAATGATGGTTAGGGTGAAGAGAAAACGGCAAAAATCAGAAAGAGGCTTTTGTTTAGCCGCCTATATTTATTTGCCGGCCCGCTTAAAGCAGTGATGCTGCTTGGGGGATGATAAAAGCGCCTTGTTTGGCAAAAGGGGTAGAAAAATAAGTCCCCGGACTTATTTGCGGGCGGGATGACAACGGTGCGATTTATATTGCTGGCTCTGCTGGCAGAGTTTGCAGGATTAAATTACATTTTGCTATGAACAGGCTGTTTTTCTGGGGTATACCATCTTATGGTAAATGGTGTTTGCAGCGCTGTCTTGATACTGCTCTATAGTTTCTTTTGATGCTTAAACGAAGCCAAATACTTATGAAAGGTGGGAGCGGAATGTCCGGGAAACGAAGTGCCGTTAATTTTTCGGAGTTTCGCGCCATGCGTAAACATCTTATTAAACTGGATAAACTCGATGAGCGGCGTTATTACCAGCAGGCATTGCAAAAGGCAAAGGATGTAGCAGCTATGTTAAAGGAGCATTACGGGGTTAAGCAGGTTTATCTTTATGGTTCTCTAGCCTGGGGGGGATTCGACCGGCATTCAGATATTGATCTTTACCTGGTAGGTTTTCAAGGAAACTACTGGAGGGCCTACAGTGAAGCGGAAGATATCGTTGCCCCGATAGAGATAAGTTTGGCCTGTGAGGAAGATTGCATAAATTCTTTAAAAGATAAGGTTTTGGAGAAGGGGGTCTTGCTGTGATTAATAGGGTTGCTATATCAGAAGCATCGTTGCCGGGTAGTACCCATAGCAGTATTCGCTTATCCGGAGAAACGGAATGAACCGGACCGGTTTAAGCTGGTGTTCCCGTTTATGTCCGTCTTGGATTTTCATTTTTTAACCCTGGAGCTGAATAAACATAAGTGGCAGGATTATATCCAAAGCAATAACCCCGTAGCTGCAGCCCTTTTGAGCAAGATGGGTTATCAGAAGAAAGAACGGGTACAGGTAAAGCTGGAATTTTTGCGGATGCTGGTCAGGATGGAATTGGATCCAGCTCGAATGACCCTGCTGACTGGATTTTTTGAGACTTACCTCATATTAAATGAGGAGGAAGAGAGAAAACTGGAAGAAGAGATGGGCAAGGTAGATGAAAAGGAGGCCAAGAGAATGATAGAAATAACTACTTCTTGGGAAGAAAAGGGCAAAATGAAAGGTAGAATGGAAGGAAAAGCGGAAGGCAAAGCGGAAGGCCAGGCCAGCATACTGTTGCGACTACTGAAAAAGAAATTTGGATATATGCCGGTTGAAATGGAAAACAGGGTGATGTCTATGCCGGTGGAAAAGCTGCAGGAACTGGCGGAAGCAATATTTGATTTGGAGACGATAGATGATGTCAATAGTTTCATAAGCAAATAAGTTTAGACAAAGTCCGCGTAGGGACAAGGGGACAGGTCCACTGTCCCCTTGTCCCTCAGATAAAGGGGGAGAAGGAATTGATATCAGTTGTTTTGGCGGGTGGTCAGGGTTTGCGTCTATGGTAAAGATACACCCTATTATTACCAAGGGAAGGCTTATAAAAGATCTGATACTTCTACTGTAGAGGTAGATAGATTTGAACTGCGAAGGTTAGCTATAGAAGGAATAAATATGGATTACGAGGAGAGAAAAGCATCTTCTCAAGATTTAAGCTTTACCATATTAGAATCTGGGTTAAAAGAAAAGGCTGGTATAGAAAAAATAAACTTGGATATTTTAAAGACTTTAAATTTATTTAACAAAGATGGATATTACAACATCGCGGGGAATTATTGGCGGATAGGAATGATATCGCTTTTTCAGGAATTGATGTGTTAAGAAACCCTATAATAGCCGGGGTCTTTTATAGATTAGATATTATAGAAAAGTTTGGAAGGGATAGCGAGAATAATTGAGCAATATATCCACAGCATATCAAAACCGGATTTTGATGTAAGTGAAAATAATATAAGGATAGTATTGCCGGTTACCGAAATCGGCGAATTCGTATGAACCATATTCAATGGTTCAATTTTTTTATGGCAAATAAAGTAAGATATTAACATGTTTGCTAAAATATAATATGCATTTGGGACTTATTTGGGATTTAATGTAGATGGGGACTGTGATGAGCAATACTTCCGATGGCGAATGTGAGGAACTGGAACAGCAGAGAATGAAATAGGAGGGAACATATGAGACAAGTATTAATTGTCGAAGATGACCGCAATCTTAGCCGGGGCTTATGCCTTGCTTTAAGAAATCAGGAACTACAAATTGTTCCATGTTTTGATTTAAAATCTGCCCGTGAACAACTGGCCTGCGGTATGACGGAGTTGGTTTTGCTTGACATCAATCTTCCCGACGGTAGCGGGCTGGAGCTGCTTGGTGAAATAAAAGGCGGGAGCAAATCTATTCCGGTGATTCTATTAACTGCCAACGATACCGAGATGGATGTGGTTATGGGCTTGGAGCATGGTGCAGACGATTATATCACAAAGCCCTTTAGTTTGGAGATTCTTCGTGCCAGAGTAAAGACCCAACTGCGACGCCTCGCCGTGAATGAACAAAAGTCCATAGTCATTGATAGCTATCGGTTTGATTTTGAGCATATGGAATTCTTTAAGGCGGATACTGCGGTGGAGTTAAGTAAAACAGAACAAAAACTCCTTCGTTTGCTGGTGGAAAACCGTGGTGTAACCATAAGGCGGGCGGTCTTAATGGATCGCATTTGGACAGATGGCGCTGATTTTGTGGACGAAAACGCGCTTTCAGTCACTGTTAAGCGTCTGCGGGACAAACTGGATGCGGCACAGTATATAAAAACAATTTACGGTTTGGGCTATATATGGGTGGTGAAACAGGATGAATGAATGTAATCTTGGCCTATTTGTCATTGCCTTGGCAGCTATTCTGCTGTGTTTGGCAGCTGTACTGCTTCAACAGCATAAAACCAGGAATATTTTAAAAACCCTTAACCGAATGTTGGATAGTGCACTGGACGGAAGCTTTACGGAACATAGTTTTAATGAAAGCCTACTATCTGCGGTGGAGAGCAGATTGAACCGATATCTGACCGCCTCCGCGGTATCGGCACGCAATTTAACAGCAGAGAAAGAAAAGATTAAGGAACTGTTAGCAGATATCTCTCATCAGACAAAAACACCGATTGCCAACATTCTGCTCTATGCACAACTTTTGGAGGAACAGGAACCACCGAAAGAAAGTATAGAATGTGTTACTGCCTTACGGGGACAAGCCGAAAAGCTAAGCTTTTTGATTGCTTCATTGGTAAAATTATCAAGACTGGAAACAGGGGTTTTCACACTTCATCCGATTCCAAACGCCATTGCCCCTATGCTGAGGGAAATGGCGGAACAGTTCGCGGCAAAAACAGCGCAAAAGGAGATTCAGTTGACCATAAATACTACTGATGCTTATGCGGTATTTGATTATAAATGGACGCTAGAAGCGCTGGGCAATCTGGTGGATAATTCCATAAAATACACGCCAGCAGACGGCAGGATACAGATTTCAGCCAAGGAATACGATCTATTTTGCCGTATTGATGTAGCCGATACCGGCATCGGGATTTCGGAACAAGAGCAGGCAAAAGTATTTTCACGCTTTTATCGCTCCCCGTCTGTCAGCGAACAGGACGGCGTAGGAATCGGTTTGTACCTGACCCGCCAAATTTTAGCGGAGCAGGGTGGATACATAAAAGTTGCGTCATCTTTGGGTGGCGGTTCTGTATTTTCGATGTTTCTGCCTCGAAAGGCTTAATTCTTACAAAACTGTTAGAATTGCTTGTCCGCCGGAAAGATTCTGGAAAGAAATGTATGATAAAGTCTGTATTGTAGCGATACATGCAAACTTTATCTGGGGAGGTATCTAATCTCTAATCATGACCATTTTACAGACCCGTAATTTAAAAAAGATATACGGTGCCGGGGAAAACGCTGTTCATGCTCTCGCTGGTGTTAACCTACAGGTGGAAAAAGGAGAATTTGTGGCTGTCGTTGGCACATCAGGCAGCGGCAAAAGCACGCTTCTGCATATGCTGGGCGGGCTGGACCGCCCCACAAGCGGTACGGTTACGGTTGACGGCAAGGACATCTTTTCGCTGAAGGATGAAGAGCTGACCATCTTTCGCCGCCGCAAGATCGGATTTGTGTTCCAGAATTATAATTTGGTTCCTGTGCTTAACGTTTATGAAAACATCGTATTGCCTATTCAGTTAGATGGTAACTCGCCGGATGCTGCTTATGTGGAAAGCATCATCGAAACGCTGGGGCTTAAGTCCAAACTGCAAAACCTGCCCAATAACCTCTCGGGCGGGCAGCAACAGCGGGTCGCTATTGCACGTGCTTTGGCTGCAAAACCCGCGATTATTTTAGCGGATGAACCCACTGGCAATCTGGATTCCAAGACCAGCCAGGATGTGCTTGGTCTGCTTAAGATCACAAGCCAGAAATTTGTTCAAACCATTGTAATGATTACGCACAACGAAGAAATTGCCCAGCTGGCCGACCGCATTGTCCGCATCGAGGACGGTTTGATCGTTGCCCGATAAGGAGGTGTGGAGCATGAATGTAACCAACAAAAAATATATTCGCCAACTGAGTATGAAAAGCATGAAAGCGGCGAGAACTAGAAACCTCATTGCTATCCTTGCCATTGCGTTAACTGCCCTACTGTTTACTTCCCTGTTTACGGTGCTGCTATCCATCAACCATTCCGTCCAGCAGGCCAACTTCCGACAGACAGGAGGCTGGGCGCATGGGACCTTTAAGTATTTGACTCACGAACAGTTTGATGAGATAAAAACCGATCCTCTCATAAATCAATATGGGCTGCGTCGCTTTGTGGGTACGCCGGATGGTGTGCCGTTCAACAAATCCCATGTGGAGATCGGCTACAGTGATGCAATGCAGGCGCACTGGATGTACTGCAATCCTGGGGAAGGTCGTTTGCCTGCCGAGGGCACCAATGAAGCCGCTACCGATACGCGGGTGTTGGAACTGCTGGGCATTGAACCGGTTTTGGGAAACAAGTTTACCATGACCTTTGATGTGGATGGCATAGAGATAACGGAAACCTTTGTCTTGAGCGGCTGGTGGAAATATGACGAGGCAATTGTCGCCAACCATGTTCTCATTCCCCACAGCCGTGCGCAGGCCATCTTTGATCAAGTTGGCATTGGCAGTGGCATCGGCAAGGACGGCATGACCGGTTCATGGAATATGGATGTCATGCTGGGCAGCTCACTGCACATCGAACAGGATCTCAATAAAATTCTGACAAATTACGGTTATCAAAATGAAAGCCGTTCTTTGGGAGACAACTACATTCAAATTGGCGTCAATTGGGGTTACACCGGCTCACAGCTTGCTGATAACATAGACCCCATAACCGTTATCGCAATCATAGGTCTTCTGCTGATCATTGTCTTTACAGGCTATCTGATTATCTATAATGTATTTCAGATCTCCGTTTCAAACGATATTCGCTTCTACGGCCTGCTTAAAACCATCGGCACTACGGGGCGGCAGCTGCGGCGCATCATCCGCCAGCAGGCGCTGGTGTTGTCCATAATAGGCATTCCTCTGGGACTCTTGATTGGCTATTGGATTGGCATCAAGCTGACCCCTGTGATCTTGTCTCGGCTCAACGGTGTGGTGGAGGATGCGGTGTCGGCAAGCCCGCTGATTTTTATCGGCTCGGCGCTCTTCGCTCTGTTTACAGTGATGATCTCTTGCCGGAGACCCGGCCGTATGGCGGCAAGGGTATCCCCTATAGAGGCTGTGCGTTACAGCGAGGGGACGGCGTATAACAAGACGATACGCAAAGCACAGTCAGGCGCGTCACTGCCTGGGATGGCATGGGCGAACCTGGGGCGTAACCGCAGCAAGACAGCAATAACAGTGGCTTCACTCTCGCTGGCGGTGCTGCTGCTCAATATGACAGTCACCTTTACAAACGGCTTTGATATGGATAAATATCTGGCTAATGTGGTTTCGGATTTTATTGTGGCGGATTCAAGCTACTTTCAGACAGGGAATTTCTGGGGTGGTGACCGCGCTTTGTCCGAAGAGGTTCTCTCCAGTCTGGAATCCCAATCCGGTGTTGAAGCCGGAGGTCGTGTATACGGCAAAAGCAGCCCGGTGGAGGAATTTGTCACCGAAGACTATTATCGGGCGTTATACGGTAAATGGAACGATAAAGAAACACTGGATCGTGCGGTTACCTTTACGGAGAAAAATGAGGAAGGATTGCTGGCCGAGCGGGTACAGCTTTACGGGATGGAGCGCTATGTCCTTGACAAACTCCGGGTGCTGCAGGGCGATTTGTCCAAGCTCCACGAACCGGGAGGACGCTATGTTGCGGCTGTTTACTCCGACGACGACTACGGCAATGCCAAGATGGATTCCCACTGGGCAAAGCTTGGCGATACCGTTACCTTGCGTTATGTGGAAGAGTACGAATATTATGATCCCAAATCAGGCAAGATTCTTGACCCCGATAATATTCCCGATGACCAACCTTACCGGCACCGCGCAAAAAATTATCAGGACATTGATTATCAAGTGGCGGCACTGATCATTATACCGCATTCCCTAAGTTATCGCTATTATGGCACCGATGAGTTCATTATGAATGACCAGAGATTTATTCAAGACAGCGGTACCAGCAACATCATGTATTACGCTTGCGATGTCAGCGATGAGCGTACTGGCGACATGGAGGCTTTTCTATATGATTTGACGAATGAGCAGATGCCGCAACTGGACTATGAGAGCAAATCAACTTATGCGGCGGAATTTGACTCTTTCCGGAATATGTTCCTGATGTTGGGCGGCGTGCTGAGCTTTATCATCGGACTTGTAGGTGTGCTCAATTTTCTCAACGCGATTCTGACAGGCATTATAACCCGTCGCCGTGAGCTTGCCATGCTCCAGTCCATCGGCATGACCGGTAAGCAACTCAAAGCCATGTTGACGTGGGAGGGACTGTATTATGCGCTGGGCGCTGTGGCAGTGTCTCTTTTGCTCAGCATTGCTGCCGGTCCGTTACTATCCAATGTACTGGCCAGTATGTTTTGGTTCTTTACCTATCGCTTTACGGTTTTACCCATCCTATCCGTCGCGCCGATTTTTACGGTGCTCGGCATTGTCGTGCCGCTGACGGTGTACCGCTTTGTTTCCAAACGCTCCGTTGTTGAGCGTCTGAGGGAAACGGAATAGCCGGGAGGAGTGATATCGGCAGTTGGGATGCTCTGGCGGCGGTACTGGAATAGGATGATGATGGCAATGCTATGAACCAGAGGAGGGGGGTCTTCTGTGCTCCGAAGCACAAAAGACCCCCCTCCTCTGGTTCTGCGTTCTTACAGGTATTCCTGCTTGGCCGGCTGCCCGCTGCTCGGGAAGGACGGCATGGTGGGAGTCGCTGGCCAGTATTTTTCATGAGGTAGAAGGATAATGGCCTCTCGCAGTTCACCAATGGCAGCGGTAAGTTCGCCCAGTTTGTTTTCCACGCGGATCAGCAGGTAGACGGATACGGCTATAGGAAAACCGACGTTACCGACAACTTCCAAAAACTCACTCATGGTGATTCCTCCTTTCATAGGGTTTGTTTGGGGAGAGGCTTCCTCCCCCTGCTTAGCTTGCTTGGGATAAATGAGGCGGGTGGGACTGGCCCACCCGCCCGGGAGAATCATTTTTATCTAGGCCAGGCTCAGGTCTGAGCTATCGGTAGTAAGCAGCCGGGCATCTATCTTGCCGGTCAGGTTGCCGCTGGTACTGGTAAAGATGTTCTTGGCGATGATATCCTCCATCGCTGCGGCGACTTCAGCTCCGGTTATGGGGTCTTTCGCATCATAGACTCTGATGCGCTGGGTTTTTCCCAGTTGGGTGTTGAAGGCCATTTCCAGGATTCTCTGCGCTGCCATCCTCATCTCCTCCTTTCCTTTTTACTTTTGCTTTACTGGATAAGCTGCTTCACTATCCAGTTTTAATCGGCTTGTTCACTTGAAGAATGGTCAGGCTTAAACCTCTTCCAGCTCTACAATGTCCCTGCGCTGAATAGCGTTGTTGGTCTTGCTCTGCAGTCCAACCAGGGTCTGGGCTACTGCGTAAACATCTTCATTAGTGGCGCTGGTTTTTACATTCTTGAATATCCGGTTCTTGCTGAGGGGTTGTCCGGAGGCACCGGTGCCGGCATCCATCACCAGCACCAGGTCACTGGATAATGAAGTAGTCGTTACTGCCATTTTTCTTCACCTCCTTCTTCTTGGGATTGAAAGCTGCTTTCAATAGCAGTTTAAGTGAAGGTGAGGTGTAAATAGAAAATAGCTAAAATCAAAAAGCGGCTTCTATTTACATCGAAAAATCTACTTCTAACCCGGTAAAGATAACGAATATAATTTTTCAGGCAGAAAAGTGGCTGAATTTGCAAAAATCCTTAGAAAAGAATTAGGGTTTGCGTTTATTTCCTTAATTGTGTTTATTCCTTGTTATTGCAATTTTTTTATGCTATAAAGTAAAATAAGGATTTTATTAATGTAGTTTCCAGTCAGGAGGAATAAGGATGAATGTAAGAAAAGTCTCTCTAATACCAGAATTGATGGTTTTTATGGTAATCAGCTTTTTTTCTGTCTTCCTGCTTACTGCTCCAGTATCTGCAGCCGATATTATGGGAAACGGCAGTGAAGATAAGGTTTACAGCGATCTGAGCAACAGCAATCCTAACTTCAATTACATAAAATACCTCAGCCAACGGGGGATAATCGCTGGTTTTCCCGATGGCAGTTTTCAGCCGGAAGAAAGCTTGAACCGGGCTCAGGCTGCTGTAATACTGGTAAAGGCTATGGGGCTTGAGATCAGTCCCGCCAGCGAAATGAGCTTCAAGGATGTGGGAAAGGATCACTGGGCGGCTACCTATATCGACAGTTGTGTTAAGGCTGGTTATATAAAGGGCTACCCCGATGGCAGTTTTCAGCCGGAAGAAAAGCTCAGCCGCGCTCAGGGTATAAGCCTGGTATTAAGGCTGAGCAAGCAGGATATGAACCGGGCTTCCTTGCCGCAAATTGAAGATGTCAACCATGAGCATTGGGCTGCACGGCATATAGCCACCGGACTGGCGGCTGAGATGGTGGGATTGGATAGCAGTGGCAAAAAGTTTCTGCCGGATAGTCCTTTCAGCCGGCAGGAAATGTGTCGTGCTTTGGGAATGCTCTTGACTCAGGACCCCGACCACTATGCTTGCGAGTTAAAGGGAAAGCTCGTAGTGGAAAGCGGAGAGATTATTCTGAAAAGAGCCGGGCAGAGCCGTAAAATAGAGAAGAACGAGATAATTGTAAAGGGAGATATTATTGAAAGTGGATCCGGCGGCAGTGCTGTTATTAATTATCCTGATGGCAGCAGTATATTAATGAAAGAGAATAGTGTTATCAGCATAATTGACAGCCGGGGGCGAAGCTACATTATGAAAGATGGCAGCCCCAGTGTGGCGGTGGATTGGCTTAATTATAAGATAGATAAAGGTTTAGTATTTACCGCTCTGGCCACAATAGCTGCCGAGCCCGGTCAGGAAAAGGCAGAGGAAAATAAAACTACCGGTTTAACTACCCTTTTGGCAGCTGGCGATAGCAGCCGCTATATAGCTGCAGCAGAGCAAAGTATTCCTCCGTGGTATAAAACGGCCCAACAGAAAAAAGTAAAGGTCAAAGTAGATATGCCCTATGGTGTAGCGGCAGTAAGAGGAACTATTATAATGATAAGCATTGGCAGTGATGGCCGGTGCAATGTGAGTTGCCTAAGCGGAAATGCCGAACTTAGCGGCGGAGGCGGTACCGTAAACCTTACTGGAGGGCAGAGCAGCGGATTTAATCAGTCGGGAGCTCCTCCTCAACCTCCGGGACCTATGACACTGCAGCAACAACAACTATTCCAGAATGTACAACAGTGGATACAGCAAAGCAATTCCGGCGGTAGTGGAAGTAGTGGCGGCGTTCCCGGCCCTGGTCCGAACGTTCCCGGCCCTGGTCCGGGCGGCTCCGGCGGTGGAGGTGGCGGCGGCGGCTCCGGCGGCGGTTCGGGGGGAAATCCACCCTCGATCCAGAGCATAGCCAATATTAGTGCTAATGTAATAAAAGGACAGAGCTATCAGCCACCGGCCACTGTGACCGCTGTCATGACTAACGGCACTAGCCAACAGGTGGCGATTAGCTGGGACAACAATAGCCCTGATACCAGCAATACTGGAGTGATAATCCTAAATGGAACTGTAGCCGGTTATGCTGCTACGGTAACATTGACTCTAACCGTAGAGTCTTCTTCTCCTATAGCCAGGATAGATAATCTGAATGCTACTGTGGAAGAAGAACAGCCCTTTGAACTGCCGGCAAGTGTTACGGCTATATTAGAAGATGGTAATAGCCGGCAGGTGGAGATAAACTGGGATATCGATAATATTGACACCGGCCAACCGGGAATAGTAATAATAAATGGTACAGTAGCAGGCTACAGCGGAACAGTAAAACTGACAATTAACGTAAAGCCGCGTGTAAGCATAAAGAAGATAGATGATATAAAAGTTGAGATAAAAGTTGGTGACAGCTTCACCCTGCCCGCGCAGGTTGAGGCTTTGATGAGTGACGACAGCACGCAGGAAGTGGCAATAAGTTGGACCCCATCCAGCGTAGACAGCAGCAAAGCGGGGAATTACGAATTCGCAGGCACGGTAGAAGGTTATAGCAAAACAGTAAAACTGAAGCTAAAGATAGAACCGGGCGTAAGCATAAAGAAAATAGATGATATAAAAGTTGAGATAAAAGTCGGTGACAGCTTCACCCTGCCCACGCAGGTAGAGGCTTTGATGAGTGATGACAGCACGAAGCAAGTGGATATAAGTTGGACCCCGTCCACAGTTAATACTAATGTGGCAGGGAGCTTTAGCTTTAGCGGCCAGGTAGAGGGCTATACATCTTCAGTAAGCCTGCTTCTTACAGTAAAAGCTATACCGCCGCCACCACCACCGCCGCCACCACCACTAAGTATAAAGAAGATAGATAATATAAAAGTTGAAATAAAAGTTGGTGATAGTTTTAGCTTGCCTACGCAGGTAGCGGCTTTGATGAGTGATGACAGCACGAAGCAAGTGGATATAAGTTGGACGCCGGCCAGCGTAGACAGCAGTAAAGCTGGGAATTACGAATTCGAAGGTACGGTAGAAGGCTATAACAAAACAGTAAAACTTAAACTTAAGATAAAGCTGCGCGTAAACATAGAAAAGATAGATGATATAGAAGTTGAAATAAAAGTTGGAGACAGCTTCACTCTGCCTACGCAGGTAGCGGCTTTGATGAGTGATGACAGCACGAAGCAAGTGGATATAAGTTGGACGCCGGCCAGCGTAGACAGCAGCAAAGCTGGGAATTACGAATTCGAAGGTACGGTAGAAGGCTATAGCAAAACAGTAAAATTGAAACTTAAGATAGAACCGCGCGCAAGCATAAAAAAGATAGATGATATAGAAGTTGAAATAAAGGTTGGAGACAGTTTCAGCCTGCCCACGCAGGTAGAGGCTTTGATGAGTGATGACAGCACGAAACAAGTGGATATAAGTTGGACCCCGTCCAGCGTAGACAGCAGCAAAGCTGGGAACTACGAATTTGAAGGTACGGTAGAAGGCTATAGTAAAACAGTAAAATTGAAACTTAAGATAGAACCGCGCGTAAGCATAAAGAAGATAGATGACATAAAAGTTGACATAAAGGTTGGCGATAGTTTCACCCTGCCCACGCAGGTAGAGGCTTTGATGAGTGATGATAGCACTAAGCAAGTGGATATAAGTTGGACCCCATCCACAGTTAATACTAATGTGGCAGGGAGCTTTAGCTTTAGCGGCCAGGTAGAGGGCTATACATCTTCAGTAAGCCTGCTTCTTACAGTAAAAGCTATACCGCCGCCGCCGCCACCACCAGTAAAACTTGCCTCGCCAACTGCGAATTTACCTGCTGGAACCTATGGATTAACTCTGGGCATTAGCCTGTCTAGTGAAACCAGCGGTGCCAGCATCTATTACACCACTGATAGTAGTGATCCGAGAACCAGCGAGACCCGGAAACTATTTAACGAAGCAATAATAATTTCTGATGATACTATCATCAAGGCCTATGCGAAGAAAGAGGGAATGGCAGACAGCGATGTTGCAAGCTTTAGCTATAATATAGCTTTTAAACTGGATGCGGTTTTTTTGAGTTATGACTTGTCTGAATGTAGACATTTCTGGGGCGACCTGCTGTTCTTTTTCAATGCTCCGGTAGATCCGAGTACCATTGGCATCGCTAACCTGACTCCGGGAGCTACTGAACCGGTGCAGGTAAATTTACTCGCTCAAAATGGTAATTCCCTTTTTGCTGATCTGGGTTTGGGTAGTTTTAGCACGGATTTTGCTTTTTCGGGTTCTGGGAACTTTTCTTTAATGGGGAAAGCTTATTTGAGCTCGGATAGCCATTTCTTGGTAATCAACATCTATGGTGATGCGGATGAGGGATCATTTACTTTGGGACAGGGACAGTTTACTCCTAATAGCAACATAAAAAGTAATATAGATAGACTCTCCCTGGATAGCAACCCACTGCAATGTACCAGTGCCCAGGTTTTCTTTCCATCTCCAGGGAGCATCTGCAGTACTTCGCCTACTAGTATCTGTGGTAGTACAGCAAGCAACCAGACCATCAATGATGTGAAGGTAGAGATTATCACTTTGGATGCTTCTTCTCCACGATACCTGCGACAGGATAATAATGAGTGGCACTTTGGGGAAGGAGAATACCGGATTCCATTAACGCCCACCGGTCCCAGCGATAATCCCTGGTCCACCTGGTCCCTGGATTTGAATCAGGCTCAACAGGAGGCTATTCTTGCTACTGAGCCCAACGTGTGTTATATAGCTGTATGGGTGGAATTGTCTAACATATCAGGATCATTGGCCAATATCGGTAGGTTTACCATTCAAACTACTCAGGATCAGGTTGCCGCTCCTACTGCAAATCCGCCTGCTGGCACCTATTCCACAGCCCAGAGCGTTAGCCTGTCTAGTGAGACCAGCGGTGCCAGCATCTTCTGTACCATTGATGGTAGTGATCCGAGAACAAGTGGGACCCGGATGATATTTAACGGAGCATTTACGATTTCTACTGACACTACCATCAAGGCCTATGCCAAGAAAGAGGGTATGGCAGATAGCGATGTTGTAAGCTTTAGCTATACCATAGAAGCTCCATCGGTCGGTGCTTATGTATACAGTGTAACCCCCACTGCTTTGTATGAAGATATGAGCTATGATCCGAACTATGCTGGTGGTAGACTTGCTTGTTATTATTTATATTCAGGTTTTGATTATCCGGGTATTATCGTAAATATAGCCAATGGCACTTTAAATGAGAACATAAGCGTAAGTGATATTGTATACGAAAACATGCCGGCTGGTCTTTCTGTTGGCGATGTAAGGCGGCTTAGTTCGAGTAAGTTATATATCGGTATTGTCGGCCAGGCCACCTACCATGGCGCCAGTGACAGCATTGACAATCTGAGCTTCACCATAGCCCAGGATGCGGTGACCGAGGCAACTGACGATTTGACCACAGGGCCTATCAGCATTATCTTCAACCCCGATTTTACTTATATTAGCAGTGTGGGTCCATATGAGCTGCGTGAATCTTCGGATAACAAGGGTAGCCTTGAACCTGGTTTTCAGCAGGTTACCGTATATATAGCCAACGGTAGTATAAAAGATGACATAAGCGTAAGTGATTATGTATACCACCACAACATGCCGTTTGGTCTTTCTGTTTCCGGTATAGAGCATAGTGGTAATTGCTTGTATATCTATATTGACGGCCAGGCCACCAACCATGGCGCCAGTGACAGCATTGACAATCTATACTTCACCATACGCAAGGATGCGGTGGACGGTGCAAATGCAGATTTGACAACAGGGAATATCAGCATTATTTTTAACGATTCACAAGGAATGCCATGATGAGACAGGGGATGCTTAAGCTTCCCCTGTCATGTCTTTTATAGGGTTATAGGGTTAGAGGATGGTGACTTTAACGGTTCTTATTCCCCATTTCAGGGCTTCCTGGTGGGTATCGAAGAAGAGATCGAGCCGGTTGCCTTTGATGGCGTTGCCCTGGTCAGCCGCAATACCGCTGCCATAGCCATCGACATAGAGCCGGGTGCCCATGGGAATGATATTGGGATCCACTGCTATGATGCCGCGGGCTAGAGGGTAGCCTAAGTAAGAGGGTTGTCCGCCATATGGAAAATTGCATTTGGCACAGGGACAATAGCCGGTTGTTACCATGCTAAGGGTTCTTTCTCCTCCTCTAGAGACTTGCGTAGAGCTCGGGGTTGCTGTGGATAATCCCAGGGCTTGTCTGGTTTGAGGACCTACGATTCCATCAACCTGGAGCTTTTGGCTTTTTTGAAAGTTAATAACTGCATTATAGGTTTTAGCACCGAAGATTCCGTCTGCTGCTCCACACCAGAAGCCCTGATTATTCAGAGTTTTCTGTAATTCAACTACTGCATTTCCTCTGGAACCCCACTGCAGATTGGGTTCAGCCGCCATTGCATCATTGCTGTACAATAGCAAGACTCCCGACAAAATGACTGCCATAATCAATACTCGCTTTACTAAGTGCATAATTCCTCCTTTCACTATTGGCGGCCTTTCTTAACTATTTAAGAAAAAATCTCCCCGCCGTATAAGCAGATTTTAGTTTATAGCGTTAGAACACTTCAAACGGCAGGAGAAAGCTGTGATTAGGACATGACAGAATCTTTGGAAAGTGGGACAAGGTATTGTAAATTATCCGGCAGAATAGTGAGATAAACAGGGTGATGGTATATTGCGGCAAAGAATGCCGTCTATTAGCAGTGATGTAAAAACTCATCTTTATTGGGGAAAGGTCGCCGGAAAAGAGGAATTTGGCGAGACTGCGCCCGCTGGCAGCGAGCCTGGAGAAAATTATGGAAGGGCGGCTAAATGGTTATAATTAGTCTATAAATGGGTTCAGGTATTTTCTGGGCAGGCAAGGGGACGGTTCTCTTGCCTGTTTGGGCAGGCAAGGGGACGGTTCTCTTGCCTGTTTGTCTCGGCTGTCACAAGGAATAAACAAAGGGACGATTCTTCTGGCTGCTTGTCTCGCCAGCCACAAGAACCGTCCCCTTGGTTAATGGTTAATATTATGTTCAATTTTCTCATAACATAAAAGTGAAATTCTCTCAGGTAAACTTAGATGGCGCGTTCGACTTTGCCGGAACGCAGGCAACGGGTGCAGACATATATTTTTTTGGGTGTTCCGTCAACTATTGCTTTGACTGGCTGAATATTGGGTTTCCATTGACGGTTGGTTCTTATATGGGAGTGGCTGTACTTTTTTCCAAAGCCCACGCCTTTCCCGCAAATATCACATTTGGCCATTATTTTGCCCCCTCTCTTAAACCGTGCACCTAAACATTGTACCAAAAGAGCTAGTAAAGGGCAAGAAGAAGGAATAATAATTGGCTTGTAGAATTAAGATTATACTGGTAACTTGGCAAAAGAATCCGTGTTAGGAGGGACATAAATGATTAAAATCAAGACTAGTGAATTAGGTGATATTGATATGGAAAAGGAAGTTATTGAAACTATTGCCGGCCTGGCAACGGTGGATTGTTATGGATTGGTGGGCATGGTTCCCATTGACTGGCAGAGTGGAATTACCAGTATTCTAGGGCTGGAATCGATCCGCAAAGGGGTGCTGGTTCGCTCCAGTGAAGACGGTTTGATTATCGATGTTTATGTTATTGTGGGCTATGGTATCAAGATCAGTGAAGTAGCCAGTAATGTTATTCAGAAAGTGGCCTATGTTGTCCAGAATAATACTGGTTTGAAAGTAGCAGCGGTCAATGTTAATGTAAAAGGGATAAAAGTCGTGACGGGGAAATAGGGGAGGATATTAGATTTGAGTTTGCTAAAGATTGATGGCAACGACCTGATAAGGGCGGTTAAATCAGGTTGTATAAAGCTGGAGCATGAGCGAGACCGGGTAGATGCTTTGAATGTGTTTCCGGTACCGGATGGAGATACGGGTACCAATATGTATTTAACCCTTTTGTCAGCGGTAAAAGAAGGCGAAAAGGCCAGGGGGCAGTCTTTGGCCGCCGTGGCCAAAGCTATTTCCACCGGTTCCTTGATGGGCGCACGGGGCAATTCCGGGGTAATTTTGTCCCAGGTTTTTCGTGGATTTGCCAGGTTGATGGAGGGCAAAGAACAAGCTGCGGCAACGGATCTGGCTCAGGCCTTAAAAGCGGGTGCCAATACGGCTTATGAGGCGGTAATGAAACCGGTGGAAGGAACTATTCTGACCGTAATCCGGGAGCTGGCCCGGGCTGCTGAAGCCGAAGCGAAAAAGGATTCAGATATAGTAAGGACTCTGCTGCTAGCTATCAAGGCAGGTCACCAGACCTTGCAGAAAACACCGATGATGCTGCCTATCCTGAAGGAAGCCGGGGTGGTAGATGCAGGCGGGCAGGGGTTGATGATTTTCTTCGAAGGGGTTCTGGAGGGATTGGTTCAGAACCAGGATATCATTCTGGAAAGTTACGACAAACAGGTGGAGTTGGGATGGCAGGATAAACGGGTTGAAGAAGTTTTAAGCCTGGATTTTCAATACTGTACCGAAACCCTGATAAAGGGAAAGGAGCTCGAACCCGCGGAGATAAAAGAGCATTTGGCTCCCCTGGGTGATTCTATGCTGGTGGTGGGCGGTGATGAGCTGGTTAAAGTTCACATTCATTCCAATCATCCCGGGAAAGTGCTGGAGTCCTGCTTGCAATGGGGAAGCTTGTCCGATATAAAGATTAACAATATGTTGGAAGAAGTACATGAGCATCGGGATAACTGGACCCGGTTCAATGAGGAACTGGCGGCAGCCAGCAAGAACTTGAAGAATATAGGCCTGGTAGCTGTGGGAGCGGGATCAGGGGTAGTGCAAATACTGCAGAACCTGGGCGTAGATGTGGTGGTCGAAGGTGGGCAAACCATGAATCCGAGTATTGAGGACCTATTAAATGCTTGTAAAGAGGTACCGGCACCCAATGTGATTGTTTTACCTAATAACAGCAACATTATAATGGCCGCAGAACAAGCCAAACAGCTCAGCGATAAGCCGGTGGCAGTGGTTCCCAGCAGATCGGTAATGCAGGCTATTACAGCTCTGATTGCTTTTAATCCTGAATTGGCTCTGGAGGATGTGGCCCAGGCTATGATAGAAGAGATGAAACAGGTTAAATATGGCGAGGTTACCTATGCGGTTAGGGATTCCCAACTGAATGGCCTGGAAATAAAAAGCGGGGATACTATTGGCCTCATAGAAGATGAAATAAGCGTTACGGCTGATAATGCCGGCGAGGCGGTATTGAAGCTCTTGGAGAGAATGGTTGATGAGGATAGTGAGTTGATTACCTTCTTCTATGGGGAAGATGTTAGCGAAGAAGAGGCTAATGGTTTAAAAGAGCAAATAATCAAGAATTATCCGGATTGTGAAGTGGATCTTCATTATGGCGGGCAGCCTCACTACCGCTACTTGTTGTCGGTGGAATAAAGTTTAAATGCTTGCTAGGCTATATAATGCATAAGTAAAAATATGGTAAAATATTATTATCTTTTTTTAAGCATCATAATACTACTAACTTTGCGGTTAGTAGTTTTTTTATCGCCAATTTTTGTTATAAAAACTGATTCTTTTCTTATTAATCAAGGAGGCAAAAAGAGTGGAGAGTAAAAAGGATACTAAAGAGGCTATGGAACGAATCAAATTTGAAGTTAGCCAGGAAATGGGCTTGTCCAAACCTGTAGAAAAAAAGCAGAAAAATATTAAGAAGTAAAGAAAATACTTCTAGCATATTAGTTTCGTCCGGGGAAAAAATAAAACTACACCAGGCAAAGGAGGTGAAACGAAATGGCTAGAAACAACCAGCTTTTAGTTCCCCAGGCCAGAGCCGCTATGGATACTTTCAAAATGGAAGCTGCTGGAGAAGTTGGTGTTAGCTTGAAGCAGGGTTACAATGGAGACCTGACATCCAAGCAGGCAGGAAGCATCGGCGGACAGATGGTTAAGAAAATGATTTATGATTATCAGCAGAGGGCATCTGGCAAGGTTTAAGGCCGAAATAACCCTAAACCTGCCAAATACCAATAGTAACGAACTAAGGTAAACTAAATAATTATACTATTGTTAACAAGCGGATTAATATATATCCGCTTGTTTTCATGGAATAAGCGTGAGGGACTTATTCCATTTTAAGTAGCATAGAGCAGCAGTTGTTCTTCCGATATACCCGGAAAGAGGGAGCGGGCTACCCCCATGGAAATAATGCGGGTGGTGTTTTCGATAATCTCATCTATTTCTTTTGGGGTTACTCCCAGGCTTCCTCCAAAGGGGCTGAGTATTTCTTTAATCGCATCGAGTGAGGTAGTTTCATTAAACGGGGCACCGATATTGTAACAGAAATTCTTTACCGCTTCATTGGCGATTATGGCGGCATTAACTATAGTGGGACAACCGATGGCTATAACCGGTACCCCCAGCTCTTGCTCGGTAATGGCATGACGCGCATTGCCCACCCCGGAACCAGGTTGAATACCGGTATTGCACATTTGAATACTGGTGCCGATACGTTTGACATCCTGCGCTGCCAGGGCATCGACCGCTACCAGCAGGGCCGGTTGAACTTTTTCCACTATCCCTTTTATAACATCGAAAGTTTCCAGGCCGGTAATGCCCAGGACTCCCGGGGATATGCCGCAAGTAGGCCGCATTCCTTCGACCAGAGCGTCCGGGGCATAATTATGATAATGGCGGGTAATAGGGCTGTATTCGATAAATCTTGGACCGAGGGCATCGGCGGTGGCTCTCCAATTGCCCAATCCCACCAGCAGGACCGTGTCCTGGGGTTTTAAATTTTCTCCTATTAGAGTGTGCATGCTTTCTTCCATGGCTTCTACTATCTCATCGCGAACATAAGGGTCATTTATTTTTAAAGGAGGAGATTCTATAGTTACATAACTGCCGATAGGCCGTCCCAATTTTTCGGCTCCATTTTGATCGAGAACAGTTATAGTGGTTATTTTGATGTTTTTTAATTGTTTAATATCTTCCTTTACCCCAGGTATTTCTTGATCGCCGGCACCTCTTACCAGATCACGGGCTTCTATTGCCATGTCTATATAGATATTAAATTCCCGGTTTATCATATTGGCTACCTCCTATGGGTTTATTATCCGTTTTTTAAGGAATAAATATTCATAAAAATTCCTGGCTTTCAAGTAAAAATGGCGACTGTTCAGTCGCCATTTTTGGGGAGAGGAGAATTTTGTAAAGTTGTTGGGGAGGGTTTGTTACCAGACTTTTATCTGGTAATTATATAATTACCCGTTATTTGATTATATATACAAAATTACAAAAAAAATTTTAACTAAAGAGTAGATTAGGAGCGGTTCTTTCAGGCTCCCCAAAATAGCACAGAGATGAATCGTCTCCTTATGCTTCTATTTTATGATAAAATAAACTGTGGTAAAAAAGGGCAAACAAGGTTTAAGAGCGAATAATAAAACAGAGGGAGTAACAATGAGGGTAATTGGAGGAATGGCCCGGGGAAGGCCTTTAAAGGCTCCTCCCGGAATGAATACCAGACCGGTTACAGACAGGATAAAGGAAAGCCTTTTTAACATAATTGCTTTGGGTATAGAAGGTGCTACGCTGCTGGACCTGTTTGCCGGAAGTGGCAGTGTGGGTATTGAAGCCTTGAGCCGGAAGGCGAAGTGGGTTTGTTTTGTCGATAATAACCGGGAGGCAGTCAAGACCATAAAGGCTAATCTGGACCGTTGTGGTTTTTCCGGAGATTACCAAGTATTGCGCAACGATGTCTTCAAGGCTGTGGAGGCGCTGCGCAGGAGGGGTTTGCGTTTTGATTATATTTATGTAGATCCTCCCTTTACCCAGGAGAAGATTTTTGATCTGATAATGGATGCCTTGGATAAGGCAGAGCTTTTGAATGAAAAAGGTATAGTGATAATTCGGGCACCGCGGAAAAAAAGCCTGCCCGAAAGCTTGGACGGATTGGAGCGATACCGCTTAAATCATTACGGAGAGTCGAGTTTACACTACTATCGCCTGGATAAGGAGGAACAGGGGCATGATGGAGATATTCAGGATACTGGACGAAATGGAACAAATGGTAAAGAACAGTAAAAAGGTTCCCTTAATGAACGATAAGGTCTTAATAGAAAGCCCTCGCTTTCTGGATCGGCTGGACAGAATACGGGCTATTTTGCCGGAGGATCTGGAGACAGCCAGGCTTCTATTGTCAGAAAAGGAGCGGATAGTTAAGGATGCCTGTGCCGAGGCGGAAACCGTTATGGAACAATCCCGGGATCGGGTGGCTCGTATGGTTGATGATAACGAGATTACCCGCAATGCCATGAAAGTGGCGGAAGATATAATAGCCAAAGCTGAGCAGGTAGCCCAGGATATTCGCCGGGATGCGGATGACTATGCAGACGGTCTGCTCTCTCATATGGAAATAGTTTTGCAAAAGGGTCTGGATGCTGTGCAGCAGGGTAAGGAAGCTCTGAGACAGGAATAAGGCCAAGGGGACATATAAGAGTATATATTCCTTTTTCAAGGTCTTCTGAGATAAAGGCTGCTTGCAAGCATAAATGCCAGTAGCAGAAAACATACCCAAAGACAGGCAATGGAGATGCCCCAGGCATCAAAGGAGTATAAGGCTTTGTTGTAGGGAAGGGAAAAGGATAGGACACTCTGCTGCCCGGTTGCCAGGAGCTTGTAGGCGATAGCTGTTATAAGAATTGATAAAGACATTTGCAGAAGGCGGGAGTATAGATAAAACGAGAGTTTTACCGGGGTGCCCACCACAATGCTCATCACCTGGGCGATAATGGAGAGGCCGCTCCAAGCCAGTGTGCTGCTGACCGCCAGCAGTTGGGGCAGGATATTGGCAGGGGAGGTGGCAGTTATGGCCCTGGCACCGATGGTAATTTCAAATAAGCCCATTAACCAGCCATAGATAAGCTCATAAGAAAGATTAAAAATAGATAATATCTTTAATAGAAAAAGGGCCAGGAGATCAATTATACCCCAGAAGGAGAACATCTGCGTTATTACGGAAAACAGAATAATAAAGCCAGCAATAGCCAGAATGTTGTTCAGGCTATTTTTTATGGCATCACTCAGGAGTTTTCCCGGGCCGCAGTAATTTTCTCTCGCTTCCGCCAGGGCCTGGGATAACTCCTGGCTAAGGGGGAGGCGAGATATATTCCGTAAGGGTTTCTTCGTTCTTTGCCCCCAGAACATACCGACTATGAGGTTGGATAAGTAATGAGACAGGGCCAGGATATATCCCAGGAAGGGAGAACCAAACATTCCTACTCCCACCGCTCCAATGATAAAAAGGGGACTGCAGTTGTTGGTGAAAGAAACCAGACGCGACATTTCTTCACCGCTAATCATCTTTTCATCATAGAGTTTTTTGCTTAGTATTGCACCTACCGGAAAACCGGAGGTAAATCCCATGACCACTACCAATGAACTGCAACCGGGCAGATTGAAAAGCGGGCGCATAACCGGTTCCAACAATATCCCCAAAATCCTTGGAACGCCCAGGTTAACCAGTAGTTCAGCCAAAATAAAGAAGGGGAGAAGGGCGGGTACAATTATGGAAAACCACAATTTGAACCCTGAGGAAGCAGCATTTACTGTTTCCTGAGGGTTGAGCAGCATGAAAACTGCCAGAAATAGTATTATAATAAGAAAAAAAAGCCGGGAATAACTGCCCATGCCATACCTCCAAGTATAAGATAGTGAGGGGTTAGGAGTTAGGAGTTATGTTATAGCAGGTAGATAATGCAAATGTAAAAACCCCTTTTGTTGCATAAGGGTTGCATAAATATACAAAGCGAGCGTTGGCGAAGCATGAATGCAGCACCCTGCGGGTACGCCTGGTGTTCCACCCTGCGGGTGTCACTATTAAGGTTGCCTCCATGGACGGGAGATTAGCGCGGTACCCCTTGAGCCGCGAGACAAGCCGCAGGTGTTACCCATGCGAAGCGCCCTGTCGGGCACAACTGATGCTCCCTTCGGTCGCTATTAAGGACGCTGGAGCGGTATATTTATACAAACCAATGAATATCAATAACTTTTCAGTAGAATCGTAAATAGATAATATATATAGATAATGTATTAGAGATCTGCTTTGCATATAACCTGACAAGGGGAAAGCTGCTTAAGGGTAAAGGAGGGACGAAATGCTGGATGATAAGTTCAGGCCCAGGATAGCCCTGGTGCTGGGTGCGGGGAGTGCCCGCGGGCTGGCACATATTGGGGTTATACAGGTACTAAGAGAACATCATATTCCTTTTGACTTTATCGTTGGAAGCAGCATGGGCGCTATGGTTGGCGGCATATATGCGGCCGGGGCTGATATTAAGATGCTGGATCGTATGCTGGAAAATATGGACACCAGTGTTTTCTATGATGTGCATGTTCCCCGCCTGGGTTTCATGTCCGGCAAAAAAATCAAGATTTTTCTTGAACTGATGACCAAGAAAAAAAGCTTTGCCGAGCTCGATCTGCCTCTCCTCACCGTGGCTACCGACCTCCTGTCCGGGGGAAGGGTGGTTCTGGAAGAGGGGCCGGTGGCTGAGGCAATTAGAGCCAGCATTTCTATTCCGGGTATTTTTACCCCGGTACAGCAGGAGGGAATGATATTGGTGGATGGGGCGGTGGTTGATCGCCTCCCTATTGAAGTAGCACGGAGCCGGGGGGCTGATCTTATAATCGCTGTTGATGTAACTTTCGGTCCGGGGAAAAATGTCAGCATTGCTAACACCATGGATGTGATTATGGCATCGCTGGATATAATGGGCAAACAGCATTTTGATCTGGTTCATCCCGGTGCGGATATTCTCATACAGCCGGCGGTGGGTTCTTTCCAACCGGGGGATTTTGGCAAATCGCGTCAAATCGTAGACCAGGGGAGAATCGCAACCGAGGAGAAAATCGATGAAATCCTGGAAAAGATTATGACAGAAGCGGCAAAGAAAATAGAAGGACTTTAATTCATGAACTCAAGTTTCGCACCCAGAAAAACCTAAGCAAAAGCAAAAAAAGATTACCATACTAATCCTGGGCTGGTCCGATGGATACAGCTTTGACCCGGTGGATTTTGCCATGTTAAGTTCAGCAAATGAAGAGAACCGATATAACGAAGCCAGTGATCAACATTGACAAAAGAACCCATGGAGCTAAGCATCGGGCTGAAGCAATCCTTTCAAAAACCGAGAATGTCTTACACCTAATACAAAATGCACTTGATACTGGTCTTACTGCTGTTATGTCCTTATGGACAGCTGGTTTACAACCGAGCCAATGAACAAGGCAATCCTGGATAAACATATTCATACCATTGGCATGGTCAAGCAACTCAAGCAAAGATACAGCTATAACGGTCAAGTTATGACACTTTCAGAATTAAGAGCAACCTTGCCGACAACCAGTCGCAGTGAAATCATTGGATCGCGTTATGTTCAAACGAAACGAACTGATTGGAAACTATCCAATGATTTATCTGCAGCTATTTTGTGTTAAGTTCGGTACTGGATTGCTGGCCAGCCAGCATATATAGGGCTTTGATGCCTGTTTTAAAATGGGAGATTTGAGTTAATAATATGTTAATAATCATATAACGGTTTAGAGAATAAAAGTATATGCTAATTGAAATATGATTCCTCATAAAGTCAGGAATCATACTTCAGACTTTATGGTATTTAATTTCCATTAGGTATATAATAATTATAAAATTAAATAAAGGAGGTTGAAATATTTGCCTGTTGAATATGTATTAGGTTTGTTATTAATATTTTATATTGGAGTTCTTATAAAAGGAGATGACAGCACAAAAAAGAGAATGGGCGGTGTTTTGGGAGTAATTGGTTTTGCAGGAATAGTATATTCATCAACTCAATTTGGGAATTATACATTAGACGAAAGTAAGTTGTGGTTTTTGTTGTTGGTAAGTATAGCTTTAGCCATATTAGGAGTTGTAGCATTTTTCCCCAAAAATAAAGATAAATCATAATTGAGACTTTTGCATAACTCAAAAAAATCCGTATAGCAAAAGCAAATATTTGAGTAACACAGCGCGCTGCTTTACAGTAAATTACAGTTAGTCAATCTAGTTACATTCGTTAATAAATAATTTCAGTAATTGGGCATACTCCTCCCTTTAAAGGGATAGTTCTTAAAAAACTGATAAAATATTATGCTGCTGATGATCTAGTACTGCTGTCTTGGTTTATTGCTATTACAGCTGAAACATAGTTATAGCACAGAGATAAGCGTGGGTTTCAACCTTAGTTATTTTTCTAACGTTTAGCCCGTCTTTTAAACCCAGGTTTTCCTTAAAACGGCTGAAACAGCGTTCTGAGTAGGTTCTCAAATTATATTGCTTCTGCAGTTAGCAGAGCCCCGGTGGAGGGTTGATATCAGTTCTTTTAAGCATTGGAAGAAACTGCGGAGTAGTTTTTAACACACCGCTGCAACGAGGCGGGGGATTAGAACCCGCTACCTGTTTTGTTAATAGAAACCCGACCGCTTAAAGAAGCGGAGGACATATTTTACCTTGTTATAACTCAACTGAGGAAGATTGGCTATTTTAGACCACCTCCACCAGAACCCGCTTCTTGTTTGGAGCAAAGATTTGTGGTTCTTGATATTTTATCAACTCTTTTATAGCAGCTTTTAGATTAACTATCGCTTCTTCTTCTGTATCACCACTTGCTGTAGCTCGTAATTCGTCACAGTAAGCAAGGTACTCATCGTCAGCTTTTTCAATCACGCAAAATACCTCTACCTTTTTCACATTATCACCTCTCTGATATTATTATACGAGCATTGCTGCTTTTCTAGCAAAACAAGCTCGGATTATTCCCCCCTATAACATCAATAACTTAACAACTTAAGTGCCTGGCACCGGCGAGGTAGTGAAGTCGCGACCGGCTCGGCGGGTTGCGGGGTCAGGGAAGAGTAAACTATAAATATCGGTGGCCCGGCAGTCCAGCTTAATCATTTCTGCCAGTGCTGTTCCCTGGTTTTCGTCCCGGGCCTTTTTCATCTCACTGCCCCGGCTAAATATTTTTAATTCAGATTTAATTTTTATTTTTTGCAGGATTTCCTGACCTTTTGCAGAAAAACCTAAGATATGCAGGTACTGAGGACCATGCTGGTCGTACAGTTCAACCTGGTTCTTTGAAAGAGCAAAGAGTGTGTACAATAGAGTCCGGTTGATTCGAGTCAGGCTGTAACGTTTGGATTTGATGAACTGTCGTAGTTCCTCCAGGGTGCCGCAAGAATTCGCCGCTTCTTTAATCCGGAATTCCAGGCCTTCAGAAACTTCGTAAATCTCCTTGAGATAATCCGTTGAGACCAGGCGCAGGTTTACCATGATGGCTTGTTCCAGGTTATCGGGTCCAATAGGTGCCCGGCCCAGAGCTATTTCGCGTTGCAATATTTTTTTGGTAGCCGGAGGTATGCTGCTGGTGATTTTTTCCCAGTTCGAGTTCTGGTACAGGGCCTGGCGAATAGCCCTGGCACTGGAGTATGGGGATAAATCACTACTATGGAAGGAAGAGCCCTGGCGCGGAATGGTCAAGGGAAGCAGGGGAATTTCCTCTTCTTCAATAACTCGGAGATATTCCAGGGCCAGTATGTTATTGGGGCCGGGAAGGATTTCCTGGAGCTGTTTCTTCTCTCCTCCCATATATTCCTGCAAGGCTGAGGAGCGGGCCAGGGGAAAACTCAACCCCTGGGAAAGTCCTTTCTTGAGGGCAGTTTTGTAGCTTTCTGGTTCATGGGCCAGTATGCCCGCTATTTCTTGTAGCCGAGAAAGCTGACCGCTCTCACTGCCAAAAGCCAGGTGAGTGACCACTCCGCTGCGTTGTAGAAGCTGCACTGCTCCTTTAGCAAAATAATAAGCACTGCGGGTAGCGAAGCAAAAAGGAAGTTCGATAAGCAAATCCACGCCAGCGTTCAAAGCCATCTCCGCCCGGGCCCATTTGTCACAGAAGGCAGGTTCACCCCTTTGTAAAAAATTACCGCTCATTACGGCGACGGTGGCGGAGAAGTCGCCCTGTTGCCGGGATTTTTCCAGCAGGTAAAGGTGGCCGTTATGGAAGGGATTGTATTCTGCTATTATGCCTAAAATTGCCATAGCCCAATTCTCCTGTTCATTTCTAGTATCATAAATTTTACCACCGGCTATTCATTTATGCTAGAATGTATGAGGAGAGTCTGAGCGTACATAATGTAATCAAAAACAAGGAGGTAAAAGGATGGATCTCATAGCACAAATTAAAGAAAAAGCAGCAAAAAATGTCAAGACCATTGTTCTTCCTGAGGGAACTGAGGAAAGAACAATTCAAGCTATCAAGGGAATTGTTGATAGCAAGGTGGCTCGTCCCATTCTCCTGGGCGATGAGGGAGCCATCAAGGGCCTAGCCAGTAAACTTGGAGCAGATATCTCCGGTGCCGAAATCATCAACCCGGAAAAGGCTCCATTTTTTGATGATTTTGTACAGGCTTTTTATGAAATGCGCAAGTCAAAAGGTGTTGACCTGGACAAAGCCAAAGCCACCATGCTCGATCCCCTCTTTTTTGCATCGATGATGGTTAAAATGGATAAGGCTGATGGTGAAGTTGCCGGGGCTGAGAATACTACCGGTAATGTTTTACGGCCTGCTCTCCAGATCATTAAAACATCTCCCGGCATCTCCGCCGTATCAGGTGCTTTTATTATGATCGTTCCCAACTGCCCCTATGGTGACAACGGAGTATTTGTATTTGCTGACTGTGCGGTTACCATTGACCCGACCGCAGCACAGCTGGCCGAATTTGCCAAAGCTTCAGTTGGAACGGCGGTTGACCTTTGCGGGATGAAAGATCCGAAAATCGGCATGCTTTCCTTCTCCACCAAAGGCAGTGCCAGCCATGAAATGGTAGATAAAGTGGTTCAGGCAACGGCTATTGCCAAAGAAAAATTCCCTGAACTGAAGGTTGATGGAGAATTCCAATTGGATGCGGCTATAGTCCCCAGTGTAGGGTCTTCCAAAGCTCCGGGCAGCCCGGTAGCAGGAGACTGCAATGTGCTTATCTTCCCGGACATCCAGGCAGGGAATATTGGCTACAAACTGGTGCAGAGGACAGCCAAAGCAGAGGCCATTGGCCCGATTCTGCAGGGAATCGCCAAGCCGGTTAACGACCTTTCCCGCGGCTGCAGTGTTGAGGATATCGTCAATGTGGTAGCGATGACGGCAGTAAGATCATAAGAACACAGTAATTACACTAAAAGGCCGGTGATTAACCTTCTTCTTAGGAAGGGGCAAGTCCAGCGAAATCCCAGCAATTAATCAAAGCAGCCCGTAGTTCCCTTTTTTCTTCAGTTTACGAAGGATTCTGCAGGACTCTGAAGAATATATCTAAAGAATATAGTGAAAAAGAAAACAAAAACAAACAAATTAAGGAGGTATGTTTAATAATGAAGGTTCTGGTAGTAAACGCAGGCAGTTCATCCATCAAATACCAGGTTGTAGACATGACGGATGAATCCGTTCTGGCTGTAGGTCTGGTTGACCGTGTAGGTATTCCTGGCACCACCCTGGATCACAGCCCCCTGGGCAAAGACAAAGTAACGATTAAAAAAGACCTGCCTGATCATACTGCAGGTATGGAGCTGGTTCTCCAGGTTCTGGTCAACGAAGAGTATGGCTGTATAAAGAGCATGGATGAGATCGGTGCAGTTGGCCATCGCGTGGTTCATGGCGGTGAGGCTTTTGCTGCTTCCGTGGTTATTGATGATGAGGTTAAGAGAGTTATTAAGGAATGCTTCGAAATCGCTCCTCTGCACAATCCTCCCAATATGATGGGAATTGAAGCCTGCCAGAGACTGATGCCCAATGTAAAACATGTGGCTGTTTTTGATACTGCATTCCATCAGACCATGGGACCGGCAAACTTCATGTATGCTCTGCCCTATGACGTCTATGAGAAATTCCGGGTAAGAAGATATGGTTTCCATGGAACTTCCCATTTCTATGTAGCTCACCGGGCGGCTGAAATGCTGGGCAAGCCTTATGAAGAATGCAAGATAATTACCCTGCACCTGGGCAATGGTGCCAGTATGGCGGCCATTAAGGGTGGCAAAGTAATAGACACTTCCATGGGCTTCACTCCGTTGGAGGGTTTGGTAATGGGCACCCGCTCGGGTGACATTGACCCGGCTATTGTTTTCTTCCTGATGGACAAACTGGGCATGAATTCTTCCGAAGCCAACAACTATTTCAATAAGAAATCCGGTATGCTGGGACTATCTGGTGTTTCCAACGACCTCAGAGACATTCTGGAAGCGGCTGGTTCCGGTAATGAAAGAGCCAAGATTGCCCTTGATGTTTACTACAACAAGGTCAAAGGCTATATCGGCAACTACATTGCTAAATTGAATGGGGTTGACTGCCTGGTATTTACTGCTGGTGTAGGTGAAAACGCCATCGACATTCGCGAAAATGTCTGCTCCAATTTGGATTATCTGGGAATCAAGATGGATGTTGAGAAGAATAAGGTCAGAGGAAAAGAAGTGGATGTGGCTACTGCCGATTCCAAAGTCAGAATTTTCCTCATCCCCACCAACGAAGAACTGGTTATTGCCAGAGATACTTTCAACCTGGCGAAATAATAGAATTTCAGCTAAAGAGGCGGGCTTATCCCCGCCTCTTGGTTTTTCTGCGGGATTTACCGGGTGTTGCAGGGTGTGCAGGGTGCGAAAATATTGACAAGGCCAATTGGGGCAGACTATAATTAATCTGGTGTTTTTTATGAGGTGTATGATAAGAAAAGTGAGGAGTGAGGGGTAAGGTGTGAGGAGTTATACTAAATGCATCTTACCGTTCAAGTACAATGGGATTTACTTTTTGCTGTTAGTTGTGCCCTCCGGGCATGGGGGATAGAATGAAGATTGACCTTAGGAGACTAAAACTTCGCCCGCAACAAAGCGAAGAGTTTTACCTGGAAGCAGTTGGGAGAAACGATTTCCTTAAGGAAGTTGGCGGGAAATTTGCAGCACCGCTGCAGGTAAAGTTGCTGGTTGATAATACGGGAAAGATTTTTGTAGCCCGGGGCCATGTCAGAACTGCTTTGCAACTTCCTTGTTCCCGCTGTCTGGGGGAAGCGATAGTTCCGGTAGACACGGAACTGGCTTGTAATCTCCTGGAAGCCAGGTATTCGGAACATGCGGATTGGGAAGAGGATATAATTATTCAAGATCCGGAGCAGGTGGATATAAGTCCCTGTGTAGAGGAAGCCCTCTTTATGAGTATTCCCATTAACCCCTTATGCAAGTTGGAATGCCGGGGGATCTGTCCCCAGTGCGGAGTAAACCGGAATCTCGAAGAATGCCAGTGTGAAAGCGAAGAAATTGACCCCCGCTGGGAAAAGCTAAAGAACATAATAAAATAATGAAGGAGGATTATAAACCATGGGAGTTCCCCAGAGAAGACAGTCGCACGCGCGCAAGAACAAGCGCCGGTCCGAGTGGAGGAAAATCGATAAACCCGGACTGGTGGAGTGTCCCCAGTGTCATGAACTGAAAATGCCACACCGGGCCTGTTTGAATTGCGGATACTACAAAAGCAATAAGGTGATGTAGTAATAAGGTGAGGAGTGAGGGGTAAGGGGTAAGGGGTAAGGGGTAAGGGGTTATATACCAGTAAATCTCAAGAACTTACCAATTTACTTTTCAGTTGGAGTTAATGCTAGAAGGAGTTTTTCAAAAAGTAAGGTATTAGTCTTTTTACAGACCGGTAGCTTGCTTTTTGTTTATTAAGGAGGTTTTTATGCGGATAGCGGTTGATGCCATGGGGGGAGACCATGCCCCGGTAGAAATAGTTGCGGGAGCGGTAAAATGGGTGGCGGAGGAAGAAGGACGGCAGGCCTTTCTGGTAGGTCAGGAAGAACTGCTCAAGCAGGAATTAAAACCATACAGCTATGATCCTTCCCGGCTTAGCGTGATTAATGCCAGTGAAATAATAGCTATGGAAGAATCGCCGGCTACAGCGATTCGCAGGAAAAAAGATGCTTCTATTGTGGTAGCCAACCGGATGCTTAAAGAGAAAAAGGCTGATGCCATTCTTTCCTGTGGCAGCACCGGAGCCCAAATGGCCGCGGCCATCTTTATATTGGGGAGGATGGAAGGAATTGAGCGCCCCCCTATCGTAGCATCTATACCTAATATGGCCGGAGCTTATACCCTGCTGATCGATGTAGGGGCCAATGTTGACTGCAAACCCAGACAGCTTTTGCAGTTTGCCCTCCTGGGGAAAACCTATGCTTCCATCATTTATGGGGTGGAACAGCCGCGGGTGGCCTTGTTAAATAACGGGGAAGAAGAAAGCAAGGGTAATAGCGCTATTGTGGAAACCTATGCTCTGCTGCGCCAGCAGCCCGGGATAAACTTTACGGGAAATATTGAAGGAAGGGATATATTTACCGGTAAAAGTGACGTTATCGTTTGCGATGGTTTTACGGGGAATGTCCTTTTGAAAACCATGGAAGGTATGGCTCTCTTCATAGCCAAAGGTATCCTTGATGCGGGCGGGCCGTTGCCGGCTTTTTTCCAGCGCTTGGATTATACTCAGACTGGCGGTGCTCCGCTTTTAGGGGTAAATGGGCTGAGCATTGTATGTCACGGTAGTTCTAAAAGAGAAGCGGTATACAATGGTTTGAAGATAGCCGAAGACTGTTATAATAAGAATATAATAGAAATGCAGCAGCTGGAACTGAGCAAAGCCGTTGAAACTGAAGCCTGAAGGAGGTATTATTGTGCAGGAGTTTTTTGAAAGAGCCAGGAAAATACTGGCGGAACAACTGGATATCGAGGTGGAAAAGATCCGGATGGAAACCACCTTTGACGAAATCGAAGCTGATTCTATCGACATTGTGGAAATGATAATGGCCCTGGAAGATATCTATGATGTCGAATTCCCGGAAGAAGAACAAAAGGATTATCAAACCATAGGCAGCCTTATCAATGACCTGTACGAATTCCTGAAACAGAGTAAAAATGCAGAATGAGAGAAGAATCGCCCGGCGTTTTCTGGAAGACAAACAACTGCCTTATTCCAGTAATGAACTCATCACTATGGCTCTAACCCACCCATCCTATGCCCAGGAAAAGAACACGGCGGCCAATAATCAGAGGCTGGAATTTCTGGGGGATGCGGTATTAAACCTGGTAGTGGCGGAGTATCTATATAATCATTACGGCAGGAAAGCGGAAGGGGAATTAACCAAGATTAGGGCCAAGGTTGTTTGTGAAGACGCACTGGCTATTTTCGCCCGTAATATCAACCTGGGGCAATATCTGCTATTGGGTAGAGGGGAGGAAATGTCCGGGGGCAGGAAAAGGAAGTCCATTCTGGCTGATGCGGTGGAGGCGGTTATCGGGGCCATTTACCTGGATCAGGGTCTGGAAACCGTCCAGCTTTTCATTATAACGCAACTGGAGGAACTTATCAGCGAAACAGCCAGTGGGGACTATTATGATTACAAATCAAAACTGCAGGAACTGGTACAGGCCAGGGATAAGGAAAATGTAAGCTATGCCATTATTGAAGAAAGCGGTCCGGCTCATGCCAAGGTTTTTATGGCCGGGGTTTATTATCGTGAGCGGCTTTTGGCTACAGGGGAAGGTAAGAGTAAAAAAGAGGCGGAGCAAAAAGCGGCCCAAAAGGTTCTGCAAAACAATCTGGTGCCAGGCACTTAAGTTGTTAACTTATTGGGAGTATCCATTGACAAGGGGCCGGGCTTGTTGACAAACTCGATCCCTTTGGTTGGGGTCCTTACTCCTCACTTTTCGTCCTAAGTCCTTATTTAAGCATTGGAAAAAACTGCGGAGCAGTTTCAACACATCGCTGCAACGAGGCGGGGGATTGGAACCTGCCGCCTCGTTTTGTTAATAGGAACCCGACCGCTTAACGAGGTGGGGGATATATTTTACCTCTTTATATATATCAGAAGGATCGTTCCTGTCATATACCTGTGATATATTTATCAGGATAGGAAAATAAACTTATGAAACACATAAATATCCCCATTTTTATTCCTCACCTGGGATGCCCGTTTACCTGTGTTTTTTGCGACCAAAACCGGATTAGCGCTACCCGGGATATACCTGGGGAAATGGAAGTAATAAACATCGTGGAAAATCATTTAGCCACCATTCCTGCCGGCAGTGAAGTGGAGATTGCCTTTTTTGGCGGGAATTTTACGATGGTGGAAAAGACGAGACAAGAGATGTACCTGGCAACGGTTAAGCGCTATCTGCAGGATGGCCGGGTACGGGGCATTCGGATTTCCACCCGCCCGGATGGCATAGATGCGCAGATTCTGGACTTTATCCAGCAATGGGGAGTCACAACTATCGAACTGGGGGTGCAATCCCTGTCAGATGAGGTTTTAAAAGCATCGTGGCGGGGTTACCAGGCGGCGGATGTTTTTAAAGCTTGCCAGCTAATCAAGGAATACGGTTTTCGCCTGGGAATACAGCTTATGATTGGCCTGCCGGGTGACAAGCTGGATTTGGATATGAAGACGGCTGCGAAGGTTATCGAACTGCGGCCGGATATGGTCAGGATTTACCCTACCCTGGTAATTGCCGGTACCCACCTGGAAAAGCTTTATCTTAAGGGGAAGTATATCCCCCTCACCCTGGCTGAAGCCCTACAAAACAGCCTGGCTGTCTATCTCCAATTTCAAAAAGAGAATATTCCGGTGATTCGCATGGGACTGCAGCCGGGAGAAGAACTGCGGCGGGAAGGCTGCGTGGCAGCAGGGCCTTTCCATCCCGCTTTTGGGGAACTGGTAGAACAGGAGGCCTTTAAAGCGCAGGCCGGCAAGGCTGTAGAGCAGTTCTTTACGGCTCATGGTCGTCACCCGCAATTGCTACTCTTCGTCCACCCGCGTGACATATCCAAAGTCACCGGACAGCGGCGCTCTAACCTGAATTACCTAAAAGAGCAGTTTGGACTTGAGCTAATCAAGATCCGGGGGATTGAGAATCTTGCGCGTGACAGCGTGGGGGCAGGAACTATTGATGCCTCCGCCCCGGCTTTGCTATTATCCCGCCTTGAATTTATCGAGCAGGTAACTTGGGACACGGGGACAGGTTCACTGCCCCATGTTAATGTTAAAAAATACCAAAAATAAAGAGGATTTACCCTTTGGATGTCTAAATAGCTTGTTAGGGCGGCGGAAGACGGAAGATGGAATGGTCGCCAGACAGCGATGATTAGAAGGGGTATTCGGAAACTACATTTTATTATACAAGCGCATACTAACCCACTTTTCCTCGGTGGTTGCGACCCCTGGGCCATGGGTGGTTAGTAAGAAAAGTAACGAGTAGGGGGTAAGGGGTTACGGTGTCAAAAGGACCGTCCCCTTGACACCAGTAAAGTGAGGCCATTATTGTGCGGCAAAGAATATTGGGTGAACTATGTCAAAATCCGGGAGAATATGTTTCGGGAAAGGAACTGGCCGAAAAGCTGGGCATCAGCCGGGTGGCGGTGTGGAAGCATATTGAAAACCTTAAAGGTGAGGGCTATGCTATACTCGGGGTTAGCGGAAAAGGCTACTGTATAGAAGAAAGCTACAATGTCTTGTTGCTGGACAGTATAAAGGCTGCGTTATCTACTGCGCGATTGGACTGGAAGCTGCATCTCTTTCCGGAACTTGATTCTACTAATGAGATGGCCAAGAAGCTGATTAGAGAGGGACAGGCGGCAGAAGGAACCGTAATTATCAGCCGGCAGCAGAGCCGGGGAAAAGGACGCCGGGGAAGAAGCTGGCAGGCCCCCCTGGGAGGTTTGTGGTTTTCTATAATTCTCCGGCCCGAACTGGCCCTGTCGGAAGTGGTGGTTTTATCCCTGGTTTTTGCGTTGGCCATCAGTCGGGCCCTGGAGAGTTTCCGGCTTTTTGACCCTCAGATCAAATGGCCCAATGATGTCTACATAAATGGGAAAAAAGTGGTGGGCATATTGCTGGAATTGAGTGGTGAACTGGAACAGGCGGATTATCTGGTGGCGGGAATAGGCATAAATGTTAATATAGACCGGGCTTCCCTGGGCCGGGGGGTGGCTAAGACGGCGACTTCTCTCTGGGAGGAGAGCGGGACTTATTATCAACTGGGTGAGGTTTTGCTGCGGGTGCTGCAATCGATAGAGGAATACTACTATGAATTCCTGGAAAATGGATTTGAAGCTATACGAAAAGAGTATAAAAGCCGTTGCTTCCATTTAGGGAAGATGATTAAACTGGATACTCCTAGAGGTTCGCTGGAAGGTTTAAATCTGGATATTGACGAACAGGGCAATCTTATTATTGACAGCGGAGATAGTATAGAATGCCTTACTACGGGAGATGTTGCCTTATTGGCTGAGGAGTGAGGAGGAGGCTAGTTGTATCTAAAACGACTGGATATAAAGGGTTTCAAGTCTTTTGCTGATAATACCGAGCTGCAACTGAACCCGGGCTTGAATATTGTGGTTGGCCCCAATGGCTGCGGGAAGAGTAATATTGTTGATGCTATACGCTGGGTTTTGGGAGAGACCAGCATCCGCCAGCTGCGAGGACAAAAGAATGAAGATGTTATATTCAACGGCAGCGATAAGAAAAAGGCCCTGGGCATGGCTTTAGTAGAATTGCTCATTGATAATAGTGACCATTGCCTGCCTTTGGATTTTAGCGAAATCACCCTGGGACGCAAGGTGCATCGTTCCGGTGAAAGCGAGTTTTACTTGAACAAGTCACGGGTACGCTTAAAGGATATTTCCGAGCTTCTCAGCGGAAGCGGAGTGGGTAAGAAGGGTTATGCGATAATTAGCCAGGGGGAACTGGAAGAGGTTTTAAACGGGCAAGCCCTGGACCGCAGGCTGATGCTGGAGGAAGCGGCCGGGGTGATAAAATATCGCCAGCAAAGGGATGAGGTCAAAAAACGCATACTTAATAGCAGCAATGACCTCTTGCGCCTGGGTGATATATTGGAGGAACTGGGTTTACGCCGGCAGGAACTGTTTAAAAAAGCGGAGAAGGCCCGGCTTTATATGGCTTTAAATAGCGAATGCCAGGAGCTGGAAAAATCGGTTCTGGGTTTTGAATTGGCCCGGATGGAAAAGGATTGGCAGCAAAAGACTGGCGACCTTATTAAAAAGCAGGATGAGATAAAGGCTCAGGCTGCTCAAGTGGCGCTGCTGGAAGCCAAACTGCGGGAAGAGGAGGAAGGCCTCGCCCGGCAGCAGCTTTCCCTGGGTGAGCTGGGGGAGCAGCGCCACCTGCTGGAATCCCGGCTGAATCTGCTTCAGGGAGAAATCAGGCTGGGGGAAGAGAGAATCAAGAATAATAATAAACGGATAGATGATGCTGTCACAGATGAAAAAAAGCAGCTGATTTTGCTGGATAATATTCAAAGGGATTTGCATCTCTGTTCCCGGGATTATGATAAAGAACAGCAGAATATGGCCCAAAGGGTGGCGGAATATAACGAACTGGAACACGAAGTCCAGGAATTGGAAAGTATTATAGCGGGATTTAAAGGTGATTTTGATAAAAAAAAGGCTCTGGTTTTTGATAAAATGAAGCAGGAGAGCCAGCATAAAAATGAGCTGGCTGAAAAAGCGGAGCTGCTGGGCCAGGCCAGGGAGAAAAAGGAAAGGCTGAAGATACATATTGAAGAGCTGGCGGCTAAACTGCTAAAAGGCCGAAAAGGCCATCTGCAATGCGAAGAGGAAATACGGGCGCTGCAAGCGGAAATCGGCCAAAAGCAGTCTTTTATTGAGGAGTTGAGCCGGGAAAAAGATGAGCTGGCCGAAGTTTTGCAAAACCTCAATAATAGTTGCCGGGAACTCAACCAGCGTTCCATAGAGATCAATAATCAGCTTTTGGCTATAAAAGACCTGCAGAGGAATCTAACCGGCTATTCCCCGGCGGTGAAGTCTATTATAAAGCAGGCCCGAAGCGGAAGACTAAAAGGAATTATGGGTGTGCTCGGGGAAATATTGGAGGTACCTGCGGGTATGGAACTGGCCATTGATGTGGCGGCGGGAAATGGCTTGCAGAATATAGTGGTGGCCAGTGAGAAAGAGGTGCGGGAAGCGATTGACTATCTCAAAGTTCAGGAACTGGGGAGGGCTACCTTTTTACCCCTGGATGTTTTAAAGGTTAAGCCTTTGCCCGGGTCAGTCGTGGAGAAAATCCTGGTTCAGGATGGGGTTTTGGGTTTGGCTTCCCGCCTGGTTCACTATGATAATAAATTTGCCAAGGCGGTGGAATATCTTCTGGGGCGGGTTCTGCTGGTAGAAGATCTGACCCGGGGCATCCGTATTTTTAGAGAATCATCTTTGCCTTGCCGTATCGTTAGCCTGGACGGGGAACTAATAAATGTGAGCGGCGCCATAACCGGGGGCAAGAAAGCGTCTCCGACGCAAACCCCGTTGCAGCGCCGGGCCGAGGAGAAGAAGCTTTTGCGGTGGCAGCAGGAAAATGAGCAAGCGCGGGAAGATAAGCGCAGAGAGCAAAAGCAGGTAGAATCCCGCTGGCAAGAGTTGGAGCAGGTTATTTCCCGGGCCCGCAACGATTTGCTGGAAAGCCAGTTCCGTTGTGATATGATGATGAAGCAGAAAGAGGATTTAGCTCTTGAATTGCTGGAGGATGAAAGGGAGCGGGATGGCTATTTGGAACAGCTTACCCGGTTGGATGGGGAAGTAGCAGAAAACGAAAGAGAAACCAGCCTGCTTCATCGAAAGCTGGGGGATATAGAGCAGGAAAACCAGAAGCTTATGATAGATTTGGAGAATTTCAAAGATAAGATGGAAGTAAAGAGGCGTGATTACGAAGTTTTCCAGGAACGCTTGCTTTCGTATAGAAAGCAATTGGATATGAAGGGGCGAGAACTGGAAAACATAAAGAAAAACCTCTCTCAATTTAAAGAGCTAAGGGCTTCTTACCAGCAATCCCTGGATGATTCCCGCCAATTAATGCAGTCTTTGCAGCTGGAAATTGGGCGGGAAGAAAGCCGGATGGAGCAGTTTAAGAAAGAGCTCGAAAATAAGACGGAGGATCTGGCCCGCCTGTCAGCGGAGAGCAGGGAAATGCAGGAGAAGGAAAAAGGGAACTGGGCGTTGATAGAAAAATACCGCCAGGAGATAATTCCTGCCCGGGAAAGCCTGGCCCGTTTGGAAACTGGAGCCAGAAATCTGGAAGTAGCCACCGCCCGCCTGGAAGTGGAGCTGGAAGGACTTAAAAACCGCTGGAGGGAAAAATTTGCTGCCGAGGCAGGTTTACTGGCGGAGGAACCCTTGACCCCGGGTGAAATAAGAGAAGCCAGGAAAAGAATTGCTATACTGCAACAGCAATTAGAAGCAATCGCTTCAGTAGATATTGATTCCATCCGGGAATATGAGGAAACCAGCGGGCGCTACGATTTCATCAAACAACAGTATGATGATTTGTCTTCGGCCCGCGATTCTCTGGACGAGCTCTTGCAAAAAACGGAAAAGCTGATGTTGCAGGACTTTTCCCGCTTCCTGCTTCTGGCCAATGAGAGCTTTAAGAATACCTTCAGCGAGATATTTGGTGGAGGCGAGGCTAGCTTGCGGATTGAAGCTGAGGTGGAACGCCTGGAGGCGGGGGTTGATATCGAGGTAAAGATGCCGGGTAAAAGGAGCCAGTCCTTAAATCTCTTATCGGGCGGGGAAAGAGCTCTGACCTGTATAGCTTTCATTTTTTCTTTACTAAGACTCCGGCCGGTTCCATTTTGTGTGCTGGATGAAATTGATGCCTCGCTGGATGAGGTTAATCTCCAGCGTTTTTCTGGATTTATCACGGCTATGTCCCGGAATCTTCAGTTTATTGTGATTACGCACCGCCAGGCAACTATCGAATCAGGTGAGAACATTTACGGTATAACGATGCCGGAAGAAGGGGTTTCGGCGGTTTTAACCCTGAATGTTTTTGAAGCGGAAAGCCTGGCTGGATAAAATATTTACGGGGTGGGATAAGGAAATTGGCATTTTTCGATCGTTTTAAATTTAAGAAAAAGGACAAGGAAAATGAAGAGATTCCATGGGAAAAGGAAGCAGAGCCAGGAGAGGAGAGCCCGGAAGAAGAACCCCGAGAAACACTAGGCGCGGAGGAAAATGGAAGCGAGGAAGCCGCTTCTCCTTCTTTAGCTGGAGAGAATGGCCATAGCAGTATTTTTGACCGTTTTAAGACTAAAAAGGAGAATGGCCGGGCCGAGGAAAAGGAGCAGGCTCAGCCTGCCGATGATGTTGAAGCTGTTGAAGTTGTTGAAGCTGTTGAGCGGGAAGAGGATGCGTATGAAAAGGAGGTCAACGGAAAGAAGACTAAGTGGGGATTTTTGGACAAACTCAAAAAAGGTTTGAGTAAGACCAGGGAAAATACCATTGGTAAAATCGAAGCTCTGGTGAAAAGCTCCAAAAAGCTGGATGATGACTTCTGGGAGGAATTGGAGGAAATCCTTATACAGGCCGATGTCGGTGTAAATACCACGATTGAATTGGTAGATAATATTAAGAAGGCAGCCAAAAAGCAAAAGATGCACGATTCTTCTGAAGTTTTGGAACTTATAAAGGATGAAATAAGAAAGCTTTTGGAATATAACAATGTACCGTTAAACATCCCCCAGGGGGAATTAGCGGTTATTCTGGTGGTGGGAGTTAACGGAGCCGGTAAAACTACTTCCATAGCCAAGCTGGCTTACCGTTTCCATGAAGAAGGCAAAAAAGTATTGCTGGGGGCTGCGGATACTTTCCGAGCGGCCGCTATCGATCAGCTTAATATCTGGGCTGACCGGGTGGGTGTGGAAATAATCAAACACCAGGAGGGTTCTGATCCCGGGGCGGTGGTTTTTGATGCCATACATGCGTCCCGGGCCCGTCATGCGGATATATTGATCATTGATACGGCCGGCCGGCTCCAAAATAAAGCCAATCTTATGAAAGAAATAAGCAAGATAAAGAATATAATTCAAAGAGAAATACCGGAAGCTCCTCATGAGGTTTTGCTGGTACTTGATGCTACCACAGGACAGAATGCTATCAGCCAGGCAAAAATATTTGAGGAAGCTACCGGTGTCACCGGGCTTATCTTGAGCAAACTGGATGGAACGGCCAAAGGCGGAATTATTCTGGCGGTGGAAAAGGAGCTTAAGATACCGGTTAAATTGGTGGGTATCGGCGAGGGTTTGGAAGATTTGCGCGACTTTTCTCCCCAAATATTTACCGAGGCCCTTTTTGCCTGCAATGGAGGGGATTAGGAGACTTTGTTAATGCATAGAAAGGTTGCATAAATATACCGCTGACGCTCGCTTTGTATATTTATGCAACCCTGGTGCGTCAAATGTGGTTTTATAGTGGGGTCCAATATACCGCTCGCAGTTCTATACAATATAAAGGAGGAACTATATTTGTTAAAAACGGCAATAATCGGAGGTACGGGTGTCTATGACCCCTGCTTGTTGGAAGATGTGAGGGAGATGGTTGAAACAACTCCTTATGGAAGTGTAAGAGTTTCGCTAGGGAAATATGCCGGGATGGAAGTGGCCTTTATCCCCCGGCATGGCCTGGAGCATAGCATTCCACCCCATTTAATAAATTACCGCGCCAATATCAAGGCTTTACAACAACTGGGAATTAAGAATATTCTGGCCACAGCCGCCGTAGGCTCATTGCATTTTGAATTTAAACCAGGGCAGTTTGTCCTGGCCGACCAGTTCCTGGACTTTACTAAAAGCCGCCGAAACACTTTCTATGAAGGTGGGGAAGCGGGGGTGGTTCACTGTGATATGACCGTTCCTTACTGTCCCGAGTTGCGTGAGGCTCTGGTAAAGGCCGGCAAGGAACTGGGGATTCAGGTCCAAAATGGGGGCACCTATGTCTGCACCGAGGGACCGCGTTTTGAAACCGCGGCGGAGATTATGATGTTTAAACAACTGGGGGGACAGCTGGTGGGTATGACCAGTGTCCCTGAGGTTTGCCTGGCCCGAGAGCTGGGCATTTGCTATGCCACTTTGGCCATAGTGACTAATTTTGCAGCCGGGATAACGACGGGTATATTGACCCATAGCGAGGTTCTGGAGTTGATGAAAAGAAATATTGAGCTGGCCAGAAGCCTCATGATGAGCAGCCTCAAGTATATTGGTGAGGAGAAGAGCTGTAACTGCGGGAAGATACTTGATGAACCCGGGGCTATAAAATGATTAGAAATCTTTATTGTGAGGACCAGGCTTTGATGGTTCTTAATCAGAATTGCCTGCCGGAAGAGCTGGTATATGAAAAATGTGAGAGCCCGGAAGAAGTGGTTGCGGCCATAAAGGGATTGAAAGTACGGGGGGCGCCTCTTATTGGTGTTACGGCCGCTTTTGGCCTGGCTATGGCCTTTTCGAGCTATTCCGGAACCGGAAAATTAAGGGATGCATATTTTTCCCGGATGAAGGAACTTTTCGCTGCGGCCCGCCCTACCGCGGTCAATCTTTTCTGGGCTTTGGAGAGGATGGAAAGGGTTTATCGGGAGAATCGCCATCTGTCGCCAGGGGAACTGGCCAGCTGTTTGCGTCAGGAAGCCCAAAATCTTTATGAAGAGGATATACGGGTCAATGAGGCCATCGGGGAGCAGGGGCAGGAATTGCTCGGCGAAGGCTCCAGGGTTATGACCATCTGCAATGCCGGGGCTCTGGCTACCTGCGGCTATGGTACCGCTCTGGGGGTTATCCGCTCGGCCGCCCGGAGAAATAAGATTGAGATGGTTTGGGCCTGTGAAACCAGGCCGGTACTGCAAGGGAGCCGTTTAACCGTTTGGGAGCTCTGGCAGGATAAGATTCCGGTTACTCTGCTTACTGATAATATGGCAGGTTATACCATGAGCCTGGGAAAGGTGGATGCAGTAATAACCGGGGCCGACCGTATCGCCGCCAATGGCGATACCGCCAATAAAATCGGCACCTACTCCCTGGCGGTACTGGCGAAGTACCACGGCATTCCTTTTTATGTGGCGGCTCCTCTGTCCACCTTTGATTGGAACATTGAGCAAGGGGGCGAAATACCCATTGAAGAACGCAGTGCGGAAGAGGTAAGAACTATTAAAGGAAGCTGCCTGACGGTACCGGCAGTGAATGTATTCAATCCGGCTTTTGATATCACCCCTGAACATTTGATTACGGCTATCATTTGCGAAAAGGGAATTATACGGCCTCCCTTTGGCGCTGCCATTAAAATATGGGGAAGAGAGGATGAATAGATTGCAATACCAGCAGGAAAGGAAAGAGCTTTTGCAAATTGCTCAGGAGATATTCTCCTCCGGTCTGGTAAGCGGAACCTGGGGTAATGTAAGTTTAAGGGTGTCCGGCCCGGGTCTGATGCTTATCACCCCCAGTGGAATGGATTATAATCAGATAGAAGCGGAAGATATGGTTTTGCTTGATGGAGAAGAAAAGGTTCTGGCAGGTAAGTATAAACCATCGGTGGAAACCCCGCTGCATCTGGGAATATATAAAAAGCGCCCGGAAATAAACGCTATTGTACATGTTCACAGCCTTTATGCCACGGCCTTTGCGGTGGCCCGGCAGAATATCCCGGTAATACTGGAAGAGGCCGCTCAGGTAATTGGGCATGAGGTCAGGGTAGCCCCCTATGCTCTTTGCGGTTCACAGCAATTGGCGGAAAATGTCCTCAAGGTCCTGGGCAAGGACAAAAGGGCGGTTTTGCTGGCCAATCACGGGCTGTTGGGTTTGGGGGGGAATTTGCCGGAGGCCTTGCGGGTTTGTTTGGTAGCCGAGCGCACGGCCCGCATTGCCATTTATTCCCGGGTACTGGGACCGTTGCATTCCCTCAGAGCTGAAGATATCTTAAGCCTGCGTCAGGCTTTTCGGAATTACGGGCAGAAGAAGGATTGATTAATTGGTGAGGAGTGACACGGATACTAACCCACTTTTCATTGCTGGTTGTGGCTCTGGGCCATGGGTGGTTAATAAGAAAAATATGTTTTAGACGCAGAAGGACGAAGTTGTCAACAACCCCGTCCCCGTGACAAGGAAGGACGAAGTTGTCAACAACCCCGTCCCCGTGTCAAACGCGGGCAGAAGAAGGATTAAACGGAAGACAGAAGAAGGATTGATTAATAGGGGGGAATAGAAGTGAGGATTCTTTTAGACAATATCAGCATTATTCCTATGAGCGAGAGCAATTCTTTCATAGAGAAAGGCTACCTGTTGATTGAAGATGCTTTTATTAAAGAGCTGGGGACGGGGAAAGCTCCGGAAGGGGTATTTGACCGTATAATCGATGGTGAAAACCAGGTGCTGCTCCCTGGTTTTATCAATGCCCACACCCATGCGGCCATGACCCTTTTGCGGGGTTATGCGGATGACCTGCCTCTGATGGAATGGCTGGAGAATAAAATCTGGCCTCTGGAGGCGAAACTGACCCCGGAAGATATCTATTGGGGTACTATGCTGGCCATAGTAGAGATGATTAAGTCGGGTACTACCACCTTTAATGATATGTACTTCTGTATGGATGAGGTGGCGCGGGCGGTTGCATTGAGCGGAATGAGGGCAGTCTTGGCACGGGGAATGGTAGGAGTGGGACCGGAAAGCGAGCAGGCCATTGAGAACAGCCGCGAGCTCATTGGGAAATGGCAGGGCCAGGCCGATGGCAGGATTTCTTTCCGGCTGGGGCCTCATGCTCCCTATACCTGCCCTCCGGCTTACCTGGAAAGGGTTATGCAACTATCCGATGAGCTGCAAGCAGGCATACATATTCATGTGGCGGAGACCCGGGTGGAATATGAGGATATACTGAAGCAATATGGGAAAACCCCGGTTTCTCATTTGGAATCCCTGGGGCTTTTTCAGGGACGCCAGGTCCTGGCGGCTCATTGTGTTCACCTCAACGAGGAGGAAATCGGGATATTGCATCAGTACCAGGTAGGCGTAGCCCACAACCCGGAAAGCAACATGAAGCTGGCCAGTGGAATAGCGCCGGTACCGCGTATGCTGGAAAGCGGCATTGCAGTGGCTTTGGGCACCGATGGAGCTTCCAGCAACAATAATATGGACATGCTGCAGGAGATGCGCAGTTCTGCCTTTTTACATAAGGTAAATACTATGAATCCCACGGTTCTGCCGGCTTATCAGGCTTTGGAGATGGCCACGGCCAATGGAGCCATCAGCCTGGGGATGGGGAATGAGCTGGGACGATTGGAGCCGGGATACCGGGCGGATATGATTATCATGAACTTAAAGGAGGCCCACATGATCCCTCGTTATGACCTTTTGGCCAATATCGTTTATTCCGCCCAGGCCAGCGATGTGAATAGTGTGATAATTGATGGAAAAATTGTGATGGAAAACCGGGAAATCAAGACTTTTGACGAGCAGGAAGTGCTGGCTAAAGCCCGGGAAACAGCCCGGAGATTGGTGGGGAAGTAACGGAATAAGTCCGGGGAATGCCCCTGGATTATTCCGTGAAAGGAATGCTTATAAAAGTGAAAATAATATCATTTATTGGCCGGCATAATTCCGGCAAGACAACTTTATTAAGGCGGGTAATTGAAAAACTTAGACAAACTGGTTATAAAGTGGCGGTGATCAAGCATACTTCCCATGTCCTGGATACAGACGGGGAACACGACTCCGATCTCCTATTTAGCGCCGGGGCGGAAATGGTCTGCGCTGTTTCCCCGGCCTTGTCCATTCACTACCTGAGACATGAAAGGGAACCGGATTTGCAGGAGATTCTGGCCCAAATTCCGACCGTTGTAGATTTAATTATTACCGAAGGATATAAAAAAGAAACATATCCCAAAATCGAAGTCTTACGTCAGGCAACCGGTATAGAGTTTATCGATGCGGAAAACATTATCGCCCGAGTCTCCGATTTTAGCATTGATGATGATTTGCCCTGTTTTAACTTTGAGGAAATCGAAGAGCTTTGCCGGTTCATTATTTCTCTTTAATTCTGAACCGGCTATCCTACTTGCTGCTTGATGCCTGCTATCGTAACGGTTAATCAAGGCTAGCATGGTGCTGGTATCGACAAGTACCCGATTCATTATTCATTATCCTTTCCATAAATATTTCCATTCCTTTCTTAAGGCACAAAACGTCATGAAAGATTTTCTTTCAAACTTCTCCTCATGCTTCTCGCTCAGGTCTTCCAGACTTTCATCCATGCCAATAAAAGTGAAAACGGGATCATCTTCCGATAATTAGTTGGCATACAAATTAATGGTTGACATCCTATTAATTGAGGATAAGATGCAAGCATAAAAATCTATTAAGGATAATGCTTACTAAAAGCGTGTTTTGCAGGCAAATCATACTAATGAGTTTTCACTAAATTGATGTTAAGATGATGATAAAAGGAGCTATTGTCCAGTTCTATGGGGGAAGGTAGGATTGATTTTATTGCTATATCCGCTTTCCTGGAACAGCTTTATTTGCCCAAAACTAAGATAAGATTAGCTAAAATAATACAGGCAATAAAGTATGGTTATAATCTAAAAATGCTTGAAGGTGCTGGTTTAAAAGCATTGAATATATATTAAGTAGACCTGGATTTCTGGGCAACAATGTTTTACTCTAATTAAAACTTGCTGAGCGAGAGTTTTAAATTTTGCAATAAAGGAGGTGTTTCATCTTAGCGTTTTAGCGCATTTCGGAAAAATTGGGCTCAAATAATTAGAATTAAGGAGGTGTAATGATGGCAAATTACCAGGACATCATCGCAAGCTGCAAAGACAAAAAAGGTGGAATTATCGAAGCTTATCATGCTCTGCAAAGGGAGTTCAACTACATTCCCCGGGAGGCAGTGGCAGAGGCGGCCAGGGTTTTCGGCGTTTCCGAGGCTCAGGCTTATGGAGTGGCTACCTTTTATTCCTACCTTTCGGTAGAAAAGAGAGGAAAGTATATTGTCCGTATGTGCGAAAGTGCGCCTTGCCATGTGGCGGGAGCTGATAAAGTTCTTAAGGCGATGGAAGACTACCTGGGAATAAAAGTTGGGGAAACTACGGCTGATGGCAAGTTTACCCTGGAATTGACCGAGTGCGTAGGTCAGTGTCAGGCCACCCCGGTTATCACGGTTAACAGCCAGCCGGTATTCAATGTTAGCTCCGAAAAGATCCCCGAGATACTAAGTGCTTACAAATAGGGAAATACCAAAGAGACAGATAAAAGACAGATAGAGATAATTTAAAGAGATAGAGAAATATAGATTATAAATATTTTTTGAGAAAAAGATTGAAAAAGAGAATGGGATAAAAGAAAGGGATGGTATGTAATGGCCGAAGAGATACGCATCTTGCTGGCGCATGCCGACCAAATTGATCCTGCCCAAGCTGAGGATTATATCAAGGTTGGAGGCTATAAAGGCCTGGAAAAGGCCCGCGGGATGACAAGCAAAGATTTGATTGAAGAAGTCAAGAAGTCCGGCCTCAGAGGCCGGGGCGGAGCCGGTTTTAATGCCGGCATGAAATGGAGTTTTGTGCCCCCGGCGGAAGTCAAATATGTGGTGTGCAACCTGGACGAAGGAGAGCCGGGAACTTATAAAGACAGGATAATCTGCGAGAAGAATGCTCAGGCTCTGATCGAGGGTATGGCTATTTGTGGTGTTGCTATCAATGCTCAACAGGGTTATATATATTGCCGGGGAGAGTATCCCTTTGTTGTTGATTTATTGAGAAAAGCCATCCAGAGTGCTAAAGATGTCGGAGCCCTGGGGGACTTCGATATTGAAGTCAGAATGGGTGCCGGTGCTTATGTTTGTGGCGAAGAGACCGCGTTGATAGAGTCCATTGAAGGACATCGAGGCGAGCCCCGTTTCAAGCCGCCCTTCCCGGGTGTGGCCGGTCTATGGGGAGTACCCACGGTGGTAAACAATGTGGAAACTTTCGCCTGCCTGCCTTATATTCTTACCAATGGAGCCGACTGCTTTGCCAGCATTGGGGCTCCCAAGTATCCCGGAACCAAGGTTCTCACCTTGACCGGGGATGTCAACAATCCGACCTATTTTGAAGTACCCACCAACTATATTCTAAGCGATGTAGTCTATAAACTGGGCGGGGGAGTCAAAAACGGCCGCAAATTCAAAGCGGTTCAGGTAGGGGGAACCTCGGGAGCATTTATCCCCGAGCAGAACCTGAATACCCCGATTGATTTTGATTCCATGAGCGCCATTGGGGCTGCTCTGGGCTCCGGTGCGGTACTGGTAATGGACGAAACCCGTGACATCGTAGATATAGTAACCAGAATTTCCAAATTTTTTGAACATGAATCCTGTGGCAAATGCAATCCTTGCCGCGAGGGTACTTTCCGCTGCCGGGAGATAATGGAAAAAATCAACTCCGGTCGCGCTACGGAAGCGGATATCGATAATCTTCTCCTGCTGGCCCGGGTGATGAAGAGGGCCGCTCTGTGCGGATTGGGACAGGCGGCGCCGGTGCCGATTACTTCTACTATTGAACACTTCGGGCATGAGTACAGAAGAAAACTTCTGCAGTACGCGTAAGGGGGGAGAGCAATGATAAAATTAACTATAGATGGTAAAGAAATTGAAGTAGCCCGGGGTACTATGCTGCTGGACGCCTGTCGCCAGGCGGGAGCTGATATACCTACCCTGTGCTATGATCCGGACCTCAGACTGGCCGGTTCCTGTCGCATGTGCGTAGTAGATGTCAAGGGACGTCCTGCTCTGGTAGCCAGTTGTGTCGCTCCAGCTGAAAACGGCATGGTGGTTCAGACCGAAAGTGATGATGTGGTGGAATCCCGTAAAATCATCCTGGAACTGCTGGCGGCCCGGCATAAGTTTGAGTGCCCCACCTGTGAAAAGGATGGGGAATGCAAGCTGCAGGATTATATGTATCGCTACGGGGTGAAAGAATCCCGCTATGATGGGGAAGGCCCCCATTTTGGAATGGAAGACCCCAATCCCTTTATTGAGAGGGATTATGACAAGTGTATTATGTGTACCCGTTGTGTCCGGGCCTGTGATGGCATAACCGGGGCTCAAGCCATAAATGTTAAAGACCGGGGACATCATGCCAAGATAGCTGCTCCTTTTGACGGCAAACTGGCTGATTCCACTTGCGTCTTCTGTGGCCAGTGCATTATGGTCTGTCCGGTTGGCGCTTTGAGCAGCAAGGTGGCGGCGGGCCAAGGCAAGCCTGCCCAGAATAAGAAGGTTCTTACCACCTGTACCTATTGTGGTACCGGATGTACTCTGGAATTAAATGTTAACAATGACCGCGTGGTTGGTGTCACTTCCAACCGGGATGAGAACTGGAGTCCGGTAAACAAGGGAGCTCTTTGCGTTAAGGGCCGTTTTGGCTGGGACTTCATCCATTCCCCGGATAGACTGACTACCCCCATGATTCGCGAAAACGGCGAGCTGCGCCCGGCCTCCTGGGATGAGGCTCTGGATTTTGCTGCTGGCAAGATTAAAGAAATTAAAGAAAAGTATGGCCCGGACAGCCTGGCCATGTTTTCCTCCGCCCGGGTTACCAATGAAGAGAACTATCTGGCGCAGAAGTTGATGAGGGCCGTTATCGGAACCAATAATGTCGACCACTGCGCCCGTCTCTGACACTCCGTTACTGTCGCCGGTCTGGGGGCAGCATTTGGTAGTGGAGCAATGACCAATGCCATTGGTGAGCTGGAAAAAGATGCTACGGCTATTTTCTTAATCGGAACCAACACCACGGAAAACCACCCGGTAATCGGATATAAGATTCGTAAGAATGTGCGCGAGAATGGAGCCAAGCTGATTGTGGCCGACCCGCGCGAAATTGAACTGGCTAAAATGGCCGATGTCTATATGCAATTCCGGCCTGGGACTGATGTGGCCCTGCTCAATGGGATGATGAATGTCATTATCAATGAGGGCCTGCTGGACAAGGAATTCGTAGAAACCCGTACGGAAGCTTATGAAGCCTTTGCCCAGATAGTGGGAAAATACACTCCGGAATATGTTTCACCTATAACCGGGGTAGCGGCGGAAGATATCCGCAAAGCGGCCCGGATTTACGCCGAAGCCGAGAGAGCTTCCATCTGCTATGCCATGGGTCTGACCCAGCACAGCACCGGAACCGATAATGTTAAATCCTGTTGCAACCTGGCACTGTTGACCGGCAACCTGGGCAAACCGGGCACCGGGGTAAATCCCTTGCGCGGGCAGAACAATGTGCAGGGAGCCTGTGACATGGGTGCTCTGCCGGTGGTATTTACCGCTTACCAGGGTGTGGGCATAGAAGCCAACCGGGAGAAATTTGAGAAAGCCTGGGGAGTAAAACTATCCGGGCAGAACGGATTAACCCTGACTGCGGCTATCAACAAGGCGCATCATGGCGAGTTGAAAGCACTGCTGGTACTGGGAGAGAATCCCATGGTCAGCGACCCCGATCTGGACCATGTGGAAGATGCCCTGGACAACCTGGAATTCCTGATGGTGCAGGATATATTCTTAACGGAAACCGCCCAGAGAGCCGATGTGGTATTCCCCGGCGTAACATTCGCTGAGAAAGAGGGTACCTTTACCAACACCGAGAGAAGGGTGCAGCGGGTGCGCAAGGCTATCAGCAACCGGGGCGATGCCCGGCAGGATTACGAGATTCTCTGTGAACTCTCCAGCCGTCTGGGTTATCCCATGAGCTACTCTTCACCGGAAGAGATATTCGAGGAAATCAGAACCCTTACTCCCTCCTATGCCGGTATAACTTACCAGCGCCTGGAGGGTAAAGGCCTGCACTGGCCTTGCCCGACCGAGGATCATCCCGGAACCCCCATATTGCACAAAGAAAAATTCAACCGCGGTCTGGGATTGTTCCATGCCATAGAGTTCCGGGAAGCAGCAGAACTTCCTGATGCCGAGTATCCTTTGATCCTGAGTACCGGACGCAGCCTCTTCCATTATCATACCGGTACCATGACCAGAAGGGCAGTGGCCCTGGACCTTCACCAGCCGGAAAACGAGATCCAGGTCAATCCGGCCACCGCAGCCAAGTTGGGCATTATAGATGGGGAAATGGCCCGGGTAGTTACCCGGAGAGGGAATATTGAACTCAAAGCCAGGTTAACTGATATAGTAAAGGAAAATGTAATCTTTACTTTCTTCCATTTTAGCGAAGCAGCTGCTAACGTGCTGACCAATGCCAGCGTTCTCGACCCGGTGGCCGGCATCCCTGAATACAAGGTATCCGCCGCCCGCCTGGAAAAAATAAGTTAGCAAAATGCCCCTTAAGGGGGGGCAAGGGCACGGTCCTTTTGATACCTAAAACAATATCAGTTTTCTCGTTAATGCAGTAAATGTTTTTAAGAAACAGCAATAACTATAGTTCCATTCAAATTAAGGTAAGGAGCAAGTCAAAGAACCACCCCTTGATTCAATTGAAAAGAAACAGCCAGGAGGCCGGGTTTAATCCCGGCCTCTTTTATTTAGCAGAGTCATTATTTGAAAAATCAGAGATCTTTCAGTATTTCATTTGGCGAAAAAGTGACTATCAAGGTCTATTCTCTTACCGAGACTGGATATCGCGGCTATATGGCCAAAGTGCGCCTGCATAGTATAGATGCATTGGAGATGGTTTTGGCAGGCAATAAAGGTGAGACGACCAGAGAAGCTGCCAAGCGTACCAATGCCGTCCTGGCAATAAATGCGGGCGGAGCGCTTATCCATATAACAGGCCAGTGTTGACTCTGGAGCCATAAACGGGCAATGTCCCCATTAATTCGAGATAGTATTGTGGTATAGGCTTCTGCTACCAAATAGTGATGTCACTGCAAAAAGTTATAAATATGCATTAGCTTGCATAAATATACCGCTCGCAGTCTTCGCATGGGCAACACCTGCGGCTTGTCTCGTGGCTCAAGGGGTGCCGCGCTAATCTCCCATCCTGGTCAGTAGCGCTCTCGCGACGTCCTGTCGCTCGCCCCCTTTCGCCTGCTCGCCTTCGCCGGGTGTTGCATCCATGCTTCGCCAACGCTCGCTTTGTATATTTATGCAACCCTCATGCAACAAAAGGGGTTTTTGCAGTAGAGTCAATAGTTGGTTAAGAATGGCTGCATTCTTTCTTGAAGCATGAACCGGGCTATCTCACTTGCTGCATGATGCCTGCTATCGTTACGGTTAATCAAGGCCAGGATGGCGCTGGTATCGACAAGTACCCGGTTCATTATTCATCATTCTTTCCATAAATGTATTTATCATGCATCTCGCTCAGGTCTTCCGGACCCTCACCCATGCCAATAAAAGTGAAAATGGGATCATCTTCCGCTAACGGAGGAATATTAAATTCATTTGTTTTCCTTAAACGAATGCTATCATCAATTACGGATATTTCTATTTGGTCTCCTTGACGCAGACCTAGCTTTTTTCGGATTTCCAGCGGAATGGTTAATTGGCCCTTGGAGGATAGTGTTGATTTGGCTTGGAGCATGGTTTTAAACCCCCTGATGGTAAGAAAATTCTTACCACCAATATAAGTAACCTGGAGTTACTTGTCAAGAACTCGCGGACGATACAAGGGGGACAAAACATTTTTTTGATAAACTCGTTAAAAAAACATAACAGGCCGGGTGAGCCGAGATGCTTGCCCGGCCTATTGAAAAAATATATAAAAAAAAATATAAGGGGGTCAGATTAATAAAGGGTTGATAGGATAGTTATCCCATCCCAGAATCATTTAGACTAATTTATTGCTTCTCACCCAAATACGCATTTTTTCAGCTTCCTTAATGAGTTCATCCCGCAGGTTGGGGTGGGCCAGGTTAATAAGCGCTTCGGCCCGCTGCCAGGTAGATTTGGCTTTGAGCATGGTAATACCATATTCAGTGACTACATAGAAGTTTATACTCCGGGGTACAGTTACAACAGCTCCCGGGGTTAATGTGGGCCGGATTCGGGACTGCAGACGGCCTTCTTTGTCGGTAAAGGTTGAGGTCAGGCAGATCAGGCCTTTGCCTCCCTTGGAATAATAGGAACCTATTATGAAGTCCAGCTGTCCGCCGGTTCCGGAGATATGCCGGGTTCCCG
>Ga0334890_1000295_pt1 | contig 93452 bp, 101 predicted proteins | sample GraSluR1_MG_3_FD_207220 | JGI IMG/M metagenome (GOLD analysis project Ga0334890, IMG submission 207220) | Sludge microbial communities from methane-producing bioreactor in Wageningen University, Netherlands - Granular Sludge_31_08-R1 | ecosystem: Engineered > Bioreactor > Anaerobic >... | reverse complement strand
GCACCAGGACCCAGAACAGGGTGACCGGATCGATTTTCCTTTCCCGTTGGACATATCCGACCTTGGCTGCTGTTTCCCGGAGCCATTGCGGGGAGAACATTTTGTTCAGTGTTTTTTCGATCTCGCGCGGATCAATATTACTGGGCAGTATGGCCACTGTTAAATTCCCCTCATGTTGTTTGGAGAAGAATTCCACACCGGAAGAGGGCCAATCCTGCTTTATCGGGGAAGTATTTATTCTTTTTCGTCAAAAGTTTTCCCAGGGGTTAAATGTAATTATTGGTTATTGATGGTGTTTTGGGGTCTTAATAGAACACCCATGAAGGCGCTGGAAACCGGCGTTGAGTACCATGTTACCACGAATTGGGACGAGTACAAGTTGAGTATATAACGTTGTTTGGATGTACCGATTGTGATAATATATGTTGTGTAGCAAAGGAAGTGGTGCCTATGCCAAAACAAGTAAAATCAACCATAACTGCAAAAGGGCTTGAAATATCGGTGTTGACGGCGGCGCAGGCCGATTATATCAGCATTACTGACATAGCGCGCTACAAAAGCGATGACCCGACGGCTGTTATACAAAACTGGATGCGAAATCGTGAAACGATTGAGTTTTTAGGGCTGTGGGAAGAACTGAATAATCCGAATTTTAAACACCTCGATTTCGAGGGGTTTAAAATGGAATCCGGGCGCAATGCGTTTACCCTGTCACCCAAAAAGTGGATAGAATCAACCAACGCGATTGGCATACAGTCGAAGTCCGGCAGGTACGGCGGCACCTTTGCTCATGTTGACATTGCAATGGAATTTGCTTCTTGGATTTCGCCGGAGTTTAAGCTTTACATCATCAAAGACTACCAACGGCTCAAAACCGATGAAGGGCATCGGCTGGCGCTGGAATGGAATGCGAAGCGTGAATTGGCAAAAGTAAATTATCGCATTCATACCGATGCGATCAAGGAACACTTGATACCGAGCAGCCTCACGTCAAAACAAATCAACTATACATATGCGAACGAAGCGGATATGCTCAATGTGGCGTTGTTTGGCATGACCGCAAAAGAGTGGCGAGAGAAAAACCCGGACGCTGCGGGAAATATCCGAGACAGCGCAACGATTTATCAGCTGATTGTCCTTGTAAATCTTGAAAGCATGAACGCTGAGCTGATTAAGCAACAGCTTCCGCAAAAGGACAGGTTGCAATACCTTAATAAGATGGCGATAGAACAAATGAAGTCTCTGGCAGACAGTGCGGCAGCGCAAAGGTTGAATGCCGAATTATCAGCGAACAATCTCCTGTTGCAAGGCACAAACGAGGAAGAAAAGCCGAGCGATATCTGATACTATTTTGATACTAAAAGATTTGAAAGACAAAAATGGCATAGCGAAAATTAAACAAATAGGTTTAGTATATGTATTGAAAACGACCCAATCACAGCAAAAACAAAGTTGATTTCGCCGAGTGGGAGTGATGTGCTAAACGCTCCAAACCCTTGATATAAGCGGGTTTTAGAGGTTGAAATGAGCCTTGTGGCAACGTTTTGGCAACACTGATTAAGTATCCGTAAGTAAAGAGCTAACTGATTTTAAGTGTCAGTTAGCTCTTTTTGGTTGCGTATATTTTATCTCTACAATATAGTATATTGTGAGATCATTTTTGTAGGGAGATCCCTAATAATGAATGGTATAACGACGGCGGCCGCTGAGACAAGCAGGAAGCGGGGAGTAGCTAATGAGAAAGATTGTAATACAATCCATATTGCTCGGTTTGCTGCTTATACTCAATTTAAGCGGTTGCGCTTTGCCCACGACGGAGGAAATATCCACGTCTGTGCCGGAAACGGCGGCAAAACCTGAGGTTTCCCACGCCCTCTCTCCCGCACAGGATCCGCCCGCCGATGCAACGGTCGGGCAGGTGGCCGAAGCGCGCATTGACTACGTGGTTGATAAAGAAGACCTCAAGGCCATCACGGGTGCGAGCGACTATCAGTACATTGAACTGGAAGGGGATGTTATCGGCGGAAGCTTTTGGAGCGATACTTCCGCGATGCTTACGATAGAGTTTCGCATTCATCTTGGTGGCGGGATGGATTTGCTCGAAGATTACCGAACCGCCGCAAACCCCCAAAGCCGAGTCTGGCTTGAGTCCCCGATGTGGGACACAGCCATCTATTACGAGATTGGCGACTGGGACGCGGAAATCGTTGCCCTGCGCGGTGAGGATTGCTATGCCGTTTGCTTTGTTCCTTCGGCTTACTCCGCCTGGAGTGCGCCGGAACTGGGCGCAGCGCTCATGGAACTGTTGATTGCAAGCGCCTCTGACTGGTAGATGCTTCCGGCCGGCAATCTGTTTGTGTTTGGGACTGAAAAGTACTGGACTTACCATCCGTGAACTTTCCGTGCCGGCAAATATACCCGAGCGCGGGTGAATACTTGATGATGTACCCGGAATATTGCTGTGTGGTTTTATGAGAGTTGTGAAAAGACCAGTATGGTTGTCAATGCCGTTCGAGGAGCCCACTGTCTCGAACGGTTTTCTATTCCTTAAAGGGGTCTTAACCATGAACGCGGTTGGCCAGGGCACTTTGTGGATTCGATATTGAAATTTCAAGTAAAATTTGTTAAGATAGGCTCGAAATACAGAACAAGCCTCTAAACCCCTTTCTTGCGGGTGTTCTTGTTTGATTCTGCTGAAAATTTCAACAAAAAAGAGGGAAAGTGTGCCTAGGGTTCCACGCCTTTTAACTATTACAGAGGTGGTTCGGACCAAGCGGGACAGGCCTGGGGGAAGTTGGCCGGACAGGACTCATCTTCCGCAGGTTACACCGGGAAGGGATAAAAGCCCAGGCGGGTAGGTTTCACTCCTAAACGAGACCTGCCCGCCCGGGCTTGAGTTTTTCACTGTGGAGCGAAGGAGCAGAAAAAAGAAGGGGCGGAAAAGGGCCATGGACGCCCTGGAAACCCCCTTGCCTCCGGGGGACAACGGGGAAAATCAAACCATCTTGCCCGCCTGCGTTGCCTGCGTTTTTACTGCAGGGTATGAATCCCGGCCGCTGGTCTATAATATTTGCAACGGGCTTGAAAACATTGCAAGGAATAAGGGCGTTGATAAGGCAACTCCGGGCGCCCTGTTTTACGATTTTAGGTGTGACCCTGAAAACAAGTACAATAATAAGGATGAAGGAGACAATAGACTATGTCCCAACCCATGGTGGGCATTATTATGGGCAGCGACTCGGACTTGCCGGTTATGACGGAAGCCGCCGCTATTCTGGACGAATTAAAAATCTCCTGGGAGTCCGTTATTTCTTCCGCCCACCGGGCGCCGGATAAAACGGCTGCTTACGCCCGTGAGGCGGCGGGGCGCGGTCTGGCGGTGATTATTGCGGGGGCGGGCGGGGCCGCCCACCTGCCCGGCGTTATTGCGGCCTATACCCCCCTGCCGGTGATTGGCGTTCCCATCAAAACTGGCGCCCTGAACGGCGTGGACGCCCTTTACGCTATGGTGCAAATGCCCTCTGGTGTGCCCGTGGCTACCGTTGCCATCAACGGCGCGCGGAACGCCGGTATCCTCGCCGCCCAGATCATCGGCGCCGCCAACCCGGAAGTGCAGCACCGGATTGTAGCTTATAAAGAGAAGCTGGCGGAGCAGGTCCTGGCCAAAGATGCCAGCCTTGCGGAACTGGGCGTCGGGGGCTATCTTAAATTTCGGGAAGGTAAAGACAGGTAGATACAGTACATAATATCAGGGAAGAACTGGCATATGCCGCATATATGGCGCCGGCGCCCGGGCAAGGGGGGCGGTTAGAGACCGCAGCGATCCTGCCGGACGGCGCCGCCGTGCCGGATGTCCGGACCGGGGCCTGCTGAATGAGCATTTTGTATTTTTGTATTGTTGTTGCGATAATAGTGTCTAAACTGTCGGATATTTAACTGCCGCAAGGTTAACTAAGATTACGCAGGAGGCTGCTGCTTCATGATTGAGCGTTATACGCTGCCGGAGATGAAAAAAATCTGGTCGGAAGAAAACAAGTTCAGGAAATGGCTGGATGTGGAGATTTATGCCTGTGAGGCCCTGGCGGAGCTGGGGCAGGTTCCCCTGGAGGCCCTGGCCCGGATTAAAGAAAAGGCCTCATTTGATGTGCGCCGCATTGCCGAGATTGAAGCGGTGACCAACCACGATATGATCGCCTTTACCACCAACGTTGGTGAATATGTGGGAGAGGCGGCCCGGTATATCCACCTTGGGTTGACCTCCTCGGACGTGCTGGACACCGCCCTGTCCGCCCTGATGAAGGAAGCCGGGGAACGCCTGACGGCCGGCCTGAAACAGCTCAGGGAAGCGCTGCTGGAAAAGGCTATAGAACACCGTAACACGGTAATGATCGGGCGTACCCACGGCATTCACGCCGAGCCCATCACCTTCGGACTGAAAATGCTTCTCTGGCTGGACGAAACCGGGCGCAATATTCGCCGGATGGAACAGGCTGTGGAAACAGTCAGCGTGGGTAAGATTTCCGGCGCCGTGGGGACATACGCCAACGTGGATCCCCGGGTGGAAGCCCATGTCTGCGCCAGGCTGGGCTTAAAGCCGGCCAGGGTTTCCACGCAGGTGCTGCAAAGGGACCGCCACGCCGAATATCTGACGGCCATCGCTGTCATAGGGAGCACCCTGGATAAATTCGCCACCGAGCTGCGCAGCCTTCAGCGCACCGACATCCTGGAGGTGGAGGAGCCCTTCCGCAAGGGGCAAAAGGGTTCTTCGGCCATGCCCCACAAACGCAACCCCATCACCGGGGAACGCATCTCCGGCCTGGCCCGCCTTCTGCGGGGAAACGCCCTGGCGGCCATGGAAAACGTTGCCCTCTGGAATGAACGGGACATCTCCCACTCTTCAGTGGAGCGGGTTATCGTACCCGACAGCACCATTATCCTGGACTACATGCTGGCCAAGCTCATAGACGTTATCACCGGCCTTATGGTTTACCCCGAAAACATGATCCGCAACGTAAACCGCACCCACGGGCTCATTTTCTCCCAGCGGGTATTGCTGGCCCTGGTTGAGGAAAAGGGGTTAAGCCGGGAGCGGGCCTACGAGCTGGTGCAGCGCAACGCCATGCGATCCTGGCGCACGGGGGAAAGCTTCCGGGACCTGCTGCTGGGGGATGGCGACGTAGCCGCCCGGCTCAGCGAGGAAGAGGTTGACGAACTGTTTGATTTTAGTTACCACCTGAAACACATTGATGAGGTTTATAAGAGGTTCGGCCTGTAAAGCCCATAAGTTTAGAACGCTTCTCAACAACAACGCCTTGTAATTGCCGGCTTCCGAATACCTTACACGTTTTGGGCTGTAAGCGGGAAAGGGGGGAGCGGGCTTTATCCCGCAACCGCCGCCCGGTTGACGAAGATAATTTGGGGGACTGCCGCACCAGAACAGGGGGTTTTTAGGGGTAATGAAAAAGCAGGAAATGCTTTACGAGGGAAAGGCCAAGCGGCTCTACCGCACGGACCGGGCGGACCGGTATCTGGTTCAGTTCATGGATGACGCAACGGCTTTCAACGGGGCCAAGAAAGGGATCATCCAAAATAAGGGGGTACTCAATAATCAGATTTCGGCTGTCCTTTTCCGGCTTTTGGAGGAGCGGGGCATCCCCACGCATTTTGTGGAGCTGTGTGGTGAAAGGGAGATGCTGGTTAAATCCCTGGGTATTATCCCGCTGGAGGTAGTTGTCCGCAACATTGCCGCCGGGAGCCTGTCCAAGCGTCTGGGCCTGCCGGAGGGTACAGCCCTGACCCGGCCGGTGATTGAGTTTTATTACAAAAGTGACGAGCTGGGCGACCCCATGATTAACCAGGATCACATCGGGGCGCTGGATCTGGCCACACCGGACCAGATGGAGCAGATTAAAGTAATTGCCCTGGCCGTAAACAGCATCTTGCTTGATTTCCTGTCGGACAAGGAGATCGACCTGGTGGATTTCAAGCTGGAATTCGGCCTTCATAACGGTGATGTTATCCTGGGGGATGAGATATCCCCGGACACCTGCCGTTTCTGGGATCATAAAACCCATGAACGGCTGGACAAGGATCGTTTCCGCCGTGACCTGGGCAATGTGGAGGGTGCCTATGAAGAAATCTATGAAAGACTTACCGGTAAGAGCTTCAGCTAATTTAAGTGAGTCACCTGCGTAACCCCGGCTATGTGGGGGGCTTGCGGTAGATCTGTTTTGGGCTTACCGGTAGAGAGTCAGCTAAGATAAATGAGTCTTGCAATAACTGGTCAGACGGGCGTGGTGCCGCGGTTTAGAGGGCTGTATCCACAAAAAATAAAAAATAACGATAAAAAGGAGGTGAAAAGCCTGGTTTCATGGTTGCCTTCCGTTAGTCGGCGGAAGAGAAATCTCATCTAAAAATCGATTAATATATTCTGGTTAGAAGGTGCAGGTTTCAGAAACCGGGTTTTTGCATGACCGAGGAAAAGAAAAGCCTGACATACGCTGATGCCGGAGTGGACATCGAAGCCGGGAGCGAGGCGGTGCGCCTGATGCGCGGCGCTGTGCGGAGCACTTACCGGCCGGAGGTCCTGGCCGATATCGGAAGTTTCGGGGGTTTTTTTGCCCTGGATGCGAGGAAATACAAGGAGCCGGTGCTGGTTTCCGGGACCGACGGGGTCGGCACCAAACTCCGGGTGGCCATGCTGGCGGACCGCCACGATACCATCGGTATCGACGCAGTGGCCATGTGCGTAAACGACATCCTGGTCCAGGGGGCGGAACCGCTTTTTTTCCTGGACTACCTGGCAGTGGGCAAACTGATGCCGGAAAAGGCAGCCGCCATCATAGGCGGTGTGGCTGAAGGCTGCCGCCAGGCCGGGTGCGCCCTGATTGGCGGGGAAACAGCGGAGATGCCGGGTTTTTACGGCCCCGGGGAATATGACCTGGCGGGCTTTGCCGTTGGAGTGGTGGAGCGAAACCGGATTATCGACGGGCGCGGGATCAAGCCGGGGGACAAGCTGATAGGCCTCCCTTCCTCCGGGTTGCACAGCAACGGTTACTCCCTGGCCAGAAAAGTTTTGCTGGATCGCGCGGGTTACAGTGTGGACACCTATCTGGAGCGGCTCGGGCGCACCGTAGGGGAGGAAATGCTGGAGCCTACCCGGATTTACGTTAAGACGGTTCTTCCCTTGCTGGAGCGTTTTCAGATTAAGGGCCTGGCCCACATTACCGGGGGTGGACTCACGGAAAACATACCCCGTATCCTTCCGGCTGGTACAAGGATCAGGATCCGTACCGGGACGTGGCCCGTGCCGCCGGTTTTCGGCCTGATCCAGGAAATTGGCGGTATTGCCCCGGCGGAAATGCGCCGCACCTTCAATATGGGCGTCGGTCTGGTGGCAGTTGTGGCGGAAGAGGAAGCTGAGGAAGTCATGGCCAGTTTAAAAGCCCGGGGTGAAAAAAGCTGCCTCATGGGCGAAGTTGCAGCGGAGGAAGGCAGCGGGGGAGTGGAGTACCTGTAAATACATATACTGAAGCGGACCATTATGTTTTTGGAGGGGATCAAAATGAGTACGCTGCGCCTGGGCATTCTGGCCTCCGGCCGGGGTTCCAACCTCCAGTCGATTATGGATGCTGCTGCGGCGGGTAAAATCGGCGCGAAAGTTGCGGTGGTTATCAGCGACAACAAGGATGCCTTCGCCCTGGAACGGGCAAGAATGGCCGGTATCCCGGCGGAGTACGTCGGTCCCGGTGATTACGCTGCAAGGGATGACTACGAAAGAGCCATCCTGGATATCCTGAAGCAAAATGAGGTTAACCTGGTCTGCCTGGCCGGGTACATGAGGCTGGTGGGCAGGGTTATTCTTGATGCCTACTGCAACCGTATTATGAACATTCACCCGGCGCTCCTGCCTGCCTTCCCGGGACTGCACGGGCAAGAGCAGGCTTTAGAGTACGGGGTGAAGTTCAGCGGCTGTACTGTACACTTTGTTGACGACGGGATGGATACAGGTCCCATCATCCTTCAGGCTGTTGTCCCTGTATATGATGAGGATACGGCCGGCTCCCTGGCAGCACGGATCCTGGAGCAGGAACACATAATCTACCCTGAGGCTATCCGGCTCTACGCCGGGGGACGTTTAAAAGTACGGGGACGCAAAGTGCTAACTACGTAAATATAGACAGACAGGGGGAAAAAAGTATGCCTGTAAAGCGTGCTTTAATCAGCGTATCCAACAAGGAAGGTGTCATCGATTTTGCCCGGGGACTGGTTAGTCTGGGAGTTGAAATCGTATCCACCGGGGGGACAGCCAAAACCTTGCGGGAGGCCGGGGTGCCGGTTACCTACATATCCGATGTAACCGGTTTTCCGGAAATTCTGGACGGGCGGGTTAAGACCCTGCACCCGGCCGTACACGGCGGGATCCTGGCCCTGCGCAATTCCAGCCATCTGGGCCAGCTGGAAAAACACGGGATTGCCCCCTTTGACCTGGTGGCGGTAAATCTTTATCCCTTCCGGGAGACCATAGCAAAAGAGGGCGTCACCCTGGAAGAAGCCATCGAGAATATCGATATCGGCGGTCCTTCCATGGTACGCTCGGCCGCCAAAAACCACCGTTATGTTCTGGTGGTGGTGAATCCGGCCCGCTACGGTGAAGTTCTGGAAGCCGTCCGGGGCGGCCAGGCCGGGAGCGAGTTAAGGATGTCCCTGGCCCGGGAGGCCTTTGCCCACACCTCCGCCTATGATGCGGCCATCACCGCCTACCTGGAGGGACAGGGGGACAGGGAAGAGTTCTTCCCGCCTGCCATGAATTTCCCGGTTAAGCGGGCTCAGGTCCTCCGTTACGGGGAAAACCCGCACCAGAAGGCGGCCTTTTACCGCGATCCGGCAATTTCCGGTCCCTGTGCCGGCAATGCCGTCCAGCTCTGGGGCAAGGAGCTGTCCTACAACAATATCCTGGACTTGAATTCGGCCTTTGAGCTGGTGCGGGAGTTTACCGCGCCCACCGCAGTAATTATCAAGCATAATAATCCCTGCGGCTGCGCCTGCGCATCCAATCTGGCGGAGGCCTACAGGAAAGCGCTGGAAGGGGACCCCGTTTCAGCCTTCGGGGGTATTGTTGCCCTGAACCGGGAAGTGGACGCTGAAACCGCGGGGGACATGGCCAAAATGTACCTGGAAGCCATTATAGCGCCCGGATATCAGGAGGACGCCCTGGCTGTCCTCAAGAAAAAATCCAACTTGAGGCTCCTGGAAACCGGTGAAATTACCGGTCAGACCAACGACCGGCTGGATATCCGCAAGATTAACGGCGGCTTGCTGGTCCAGGAAGCCGACCGGGTGGTGCTGAACCCCTCTGAAGTAAGGGTTGTCACTAAAAGGAAACCCAGCGCCGCAGAAATGGAAGAACTGCTTTTTGCCATGACTATGGTAAAACACGTCAAATCCAACGCCATTGTGGTAACCAGGGAGCGTCAGTTAATCGGCGCGGGCGCCGGCCAGATGAACCGCGTGGGCTCAGTTAAGATTGCCCTGCAGCAGGCCGGAGATAAAGCCCGGGGCGCGGTCATGGGCTCGGACGCCTACTTCCCCTTCAGCGATTCGCTCCAAGTGGCGGCCAGGGCGGGTATAACCGCTGTGGTTCAGCCCGGCGGCTCCATCCGTGATGACGAGTCAATCAAAACCGCCGATGAGTTCAACATGGCCATGATTTTTACGGGGGTAAGGCATTTTAAACACTAAAACCCGGGATTATAAGGCGCAGATAACGGCCACATCACCAATACTCTATATACCCTCATACTCGTCTGATGAGCGTAAGGCAGTCAATAGGGTTACTTATTTCACACCAAATTTGACATGGTCCTCTAAACGGGATCTATTCTAATACGTCACCCTTAACAAATTACAAAACGGTTGGAGGATCTTTTAAGATTGAAAATTTAAGCGCCGGAGCAAGGGGTGACAGGTTTAAAACTAACTGGCGCATTTAAAACTGACCCGGCTCCGGACCTGGCGGGGTAAAAAGGTGCGATCAAATTCCTCCGGCGGGCGGTGCATGTTTTGCTGCTGAAAGCAGCCTGGTTGTTGCGGCATCCCCGCTCTGGTTTGAAAATCATACCGGGGAATTCCCGTCCGGTAACCGGGGGGACCGGCTGAGGCCGGGCACAGTGCCTGTTAACGGGGCAAGTTTTAGGGAAGAATTTTCAGGGGGGAGTAATGAAATGAAAGTTCTGGTAGTGGGAGGCGGCGGGCGTGAACACGCCCTGGTCTGGAAGCTGAAGCAGAGTCCCCGCGTTAAGGAAGTTTTCTGTGCCCCGGGAAATGCCGGCATTGCCCGGGAGGCCACCTGTGTAAAAATTGACGCAGAGGATATTCCCGCGCTATTAGCCTTTGCCCTGGGAAAAGGGATAGATTTGACCGTGGTCGGTCCCGAAGCGCCACTGACCGCGGGCATTGTGGATCAGTTTCAGGCAGCGGGGCTGAAAATTTTTGGACCCTCCCGGGCTGCGGCCGCCATTGAAGGAAGCAAGATAATAGCCAAGGAAATTATGGCCAAGTACGGTATTCCCACAGCCGCCTGCGCTGTTTTCACGGATCCCGGGGAGGCTGCCGCCTATATCAAAAAGATCGGCGCCCCCTGCGTGGTGAAGGCGGACGGCCTGGCAGCGGGTAAGGGCGTTATTGTGGCCCTGGACGAACAGACAGCCCTTACCGCGGTGCGCGAGATTATGGTGGACAAGGTTTTTGGCGACGCAGGCAACCGCCTGGTGGTGGAGGAATGTCTGGTGGGTGAAGAGGTCAGCATCCTGGCCTTTACCGACGGGGTGAACGTAATTCCCATGATTTCATCCCAGGATCACAAGCGGGTTTATGACGGGGACCAGGGGCCCAATACCGGCGGCATGGGCGCCTATGCCCCGGCGCCGGTTTACACTCCGGAAATCCACCGGAAGACCATGGAACGGATTCTAAACCCCATGGTCCGCGCCCTGGGCGAAGAGGGCCGGATTTACCGGGGCGTCCTCTATGCGGGGCTGATGGTCACCAGCCAGGGTCCCCAGGTACTGGAGTTCAACGCCCGCTTTGGCGACCCGGAAGCGCAGCCTGTTTTGGCCCTCCTGGAAAGCGATCTGGTGGAAATTATCGACGCTATCCTGGAAAACCGCCTGGACAGGATTGAAATTAAGTGGAAGGAAGGGGCCTCTATCTGTGTTGTGCTGGCTTCCGGGGGGTACCCGGGTTCCTACGAAAAAGGAAAAACCATAACCGGGCTTGAGGAGATCCCCCCGGGGGTCGTGGTATTTCATGCCGGCACTGCCGAAAAGGATGGCGCCGTTGTTACGGCCGGGGGCAGGGTGCTGGGGGTAACGGCTGCCGGCCCGGATATTGCCGGGGCTTATGAATCTGCCTACGGGGCCGTAAAAAATATTCACTTTGATGGAGTGCATTACCGTCATGATATAGGCAAAAGGGCCCTGGATCGTAACCGGCAGGGCGGATAGGGATATTTCCAGAACGGACTATTTTTGTAATATTTGAGGGCGCTTCTTGAAGAGTGCCCTTTTTTAATGCTTGAAAGTTGCCCTTTAGCATGTTAAAATGGTAAAGTAATAAATTTAATTTCAGGCCTGAGGGGTGTGGATACCTTGTACTCTGGAAAGCTAAAGGACGAGTTGCTGGACAGTCTTTTCGAGGCAGTGCTGCTATTAAAAACCCGGGATGAATGTTATCAGTTTTTTGAGGACATCTGCACGGTGGCCGAACTGAAATCCCTGGCCCAGCGGCTGGAAGTGGCTAAAATGCTGGAGGGAAACAGGACCTACGGGGAGATTGCCGGAAGAACCGGGGCCAGCACGGCTACCATCAGCAGGGTAAAAAGATGCCTCAACTACGGGGCGGACGGATACAAGCTGGTGCTGGGTCGTCTGTCCCAATCGCCGGGGAAGGATTGACTTAAAAAACCTGTACGGCCGGCAAGGGGATAAAGAGCAAAAAGAATAAAATGACCTTAATATCCTTCCCGGGATAGTTATACTTGACATGGGGGAAGGGAGAATTTATTATTTAACGTGATATCTTGGTAACGAATCACCGCTTTAACTTATTAGCTTGTTAAAGCATATCGGGGGAAAATCATTCCTTATATGGGGGTATGGATGGTGGCGAAACCTGTCATCAAAGTGATGGAATCCAGCGATCCGCTGCTGGAGAAAATGCTGGAGGAAAACTTCCTGGACCAGGTTCAGGCGGAAGGTCTGGTAACGGAGGTGCTCACAGCGGTAAGGGCCTGGGGGGACAACGCGGTTTGCGAATATATCAGGCGTTTTGGAGGACCGGTACTCCAACCCGGGGATTTAAGGGTTAAGGACGAAGAGATCGAAGCAGCCTTGAGCCTGGTGGGGCTGGATTATTTGTCCTCCCTGCGCCGGGCCCTCCAGAATATAACTGCTTTTCACCGCAAGCAGCTCCAGCAGTCCTGGTTTGAAACCCGGAAAAGCGGGGCTATCCTCGGACAGCTGGTAAGGCCGCTGGACCGGGTGGGAATCTATGTGCCCGGGGGCAAGGCCTCCTATCCCTCATCTGTCCTGATGAATGCTGTTCCAGCCAGGGTTGCCGGCGTGGAGGAAATCGCCATGGTCACTCCTTCCGCCGCCGACGGTTCTGTTAACCCCTATACCCTTGCGGCCGCGGCCGAGGCCGGGGTGCGGGAAATTTACAAAATCGGGGGCGCCCAGGCAATTGCCGCCCTGGCCTTTGGAACCGGTACTGTGCCCAGGGTTGATAAAATCACCGGTCCGGGCAACATTCACGTTACCCTGGCCAAAAGGCAGGTGTACGGCGTGGTGGATATCGACATGCTGGCCGGACCCAGCGAAATACTGATTATTGCCGACGATGCGGCCGACCCCTCCTTTATAGCCGCCGACCTGCTGTCCCAGGCCGAGCATGATGAAATGGCTTCCTCTGTACTGTTGACACCTTGCAGGGACCTGGCCCTCAGGGTCCAGGAAGAGTTGGCCGGGCAAATACCTTTGCTGGACCGCCGGGAAATAATAAATATCTCCCTGGAGCGCCACGGGGCCATCGTCATCACCGCCGATCTGGAACAGGCCTTTGAGCTGGCCGCGCGTTTTGCGCCGGAACACCTGGAGCTTTTAGTCAACGAACCTTTCAGCTGGCTTTCCCGGGTGAAAAACGCCGGGGCCGTTTTTTTGGGGCCCCATTCACCCGAGCCGGTTGGGGATTACCTGGCCGGTCCCAATCATGTTCTTCCCACAGGTGGAACCGCAAGATTTTATTCGCCCCTGGGAGTCGAGGCCTTCCTCAAAAAAACCAGCCTTATTGCCTACACCAGGGACGCCCTGGAGAAAGATGCCCGGGCTGTTATCAAGCTTGCCGAGGTCGAGGGACTTTCCGCCCACGCCGGCGCGGTAAAGGTCCGGCTGAAAAAATATGCAAAAGAAAAAGGGAAAGGGGACGAATAATAGAATGAATACTGTATTCGATCCGGCTTCTCTGGTGCGGGAAGATCTCCAAACACTAGTACCCTATAATGCGCCCTATTACGCGTCCGTGATTAAACTTGACGCCAACGAAAATCCGTATCCATTTCCTGCCGGGGTAATGGAACGGATTTGCCAGGAAATGAACAGCCTTAATTTTAACCGGTATCCGGACCCCATGTCGGTTAGGCTGCGGGAGCGTTTGGCCGTTTATACAGGAGTGGGCCCGGAAGGGATAATGGTAGGCAACGGATCGGACGAGCTTATTTTGAATATCCTGCTTACTTATGGAACCGGGGCAAAATTTATTGTGACCTCCCCGACTTTTGCCATGTACGGTTTGCAGGGCAGGGTCGCAGGCGCAGAAATGATTGACGTGCCGCGTCTGGACGATTTTCAAATTGACGCGGCTGCACTGAGACAGGCGGCTGCCGGACCGGGCGTTAAAGTTATCTTTATCTGCACGCCGAACAATCCCACCGGGAATACTGTTCCCAGGGACGTAACTGAAGACATCATCCGGAACACCGGCGCCATCGTGGTGGTGGACGAAGCTTACGGTGAGTTCGGGGGTGACTCCTGCATCCCCCTGCTGAACCGTTACCCCAACCTTATTGTGCTCCGCACTTTCTCCAAGGCCTTCGGCCTGGCGGGACTGAGGGTGGGCTATCTTTTGAGCAGCCCCGCCATTATCAACGGCCTGCTGAAAGTGAAGCAACCCTTCAATTTAAATGCTTTTTCCCAGACGGCGGCCCGGGTGGTGCTGGAAAACCTGGAGCTGTTCCAGGCCAGGGTCGGGGAGATCCTGCAGGAAAAGGACCGGTTTTGGGGGGAACTTGCGGCAGTTCCCGGGGTGGAAACCTTCCCCTCCCGGGCCAACTTCATCCTCTTCCGGACGCCGCTGCCCGCCCGGGAGGTTTACCAGGGCCTCCTGCAGCACGGCTTGCTCCTGAGAAGCGTGGAGGGCCCTGCTCTATCCCGCTGCCTGCGGGTTTCGGTGGGCACTGCTGAAGAGAACAAACTGTTCGTTGAAAGGCTTGGGGAAATTTTAAACCAGGCGTCCCGGGGCGGGTAGAGCTTTTGCCTGCCGGACCGCCGGTTCCGGATACCGGGTCAGCGGGAGCAAAGTTGAGATTTTAATTAGCCGGGTCAAAATAATTTACGAGGTGATTAAAATGTCCGAAACACGTACGGGTATAGTCAGCCGTAAAACAAAGGAGACTGAAGTAAACGTTACGCTGGATCTTGACGGCAGCGGTGTATCATGGATTAGTACCGGTCAGCCCTTTTTCGATCATATGCTTCAGCTCTTTTCCAAGCACTCGTTCTTTAACCTGGAAATGACAGCCCGGGGGGATCTGGCTGTGGACGGCCACCACACCGTCGAAGACGCCGGTATGTGCCTGGGCAAGGCGCTTGGCCGGGCCCTGGGGGAAAAGCAGGGGATTAACCGCTTCGGGTCCGCCGTTGTTCCCATGGATGACGCCCTCGTTATGGCCGTGGTGGATTTGAGCGGCCGCAGCTACCTGGCCTTTGACGCCCAGATGACCTCTCCCCGGCTGGGGGATTTCGATACCGAACTCATAGAAGAATTTATGCGCTCCTTTGTTGGCAATGGCGGCTTCAACCTGCATATCCGCCAGCTGGCCGGCAAAAACACGCACCATATTATCGAAGCGGCCTTTAAGGCCCTGGCCCTCGCTATGAAACAGGCAACCGCCATAACGGGTGAAGGGATACCTTCCACCAAGGGGGTTCTGTAGCCAACTGCGGGGTTGGGCTGCCGCAACAAAATCCGTTGCCCGGACAGTGTCCCGGGATCCCGGGATGGAGAAAACTTTAAGGGGATGGTTTGAAAAATGTTAATTATCCCGGCGATTGACCTGCGCGGGGGAAGATGCGTGCGCCTGGTGGAAGGGCGGTTGGATCAAGAAACCGTCTATTCCGACGAACCGGCGGCTATGGCAGCCCTCTGGCAGGACCAGGGCGCCCAGATGCTGCACGTTGTGGATCTGGACGGCGCTTTTTCCGGTTCGCCCAAAAACATGGTGGTCATCAAGGAAATTCTGGCTGCCGTTGATATTCCCATCCAGGTGGGTGGCGGAATCCGCAGCCTGGATACAGTGGAAAGCCTGCTGGATTTGGGCGCGGCCAGGGTTATCCTGGGTACGGTGGCTATTCTAAAGCCGGAACTTGTTTTTGAAGCCTGCGCCAGGTACGGGGATGCCGTCCTGGTGGGGATAGACGGAAGAAACGGCCGGGTGGCTATCGAGGGCTGGGGAATTGTCGCCAATAAGGGAACGGTTGAACTGGCCCTGGAAATGAAGGAACTGGGTGTCCGAAGGGTTGTCTTTACGGATGTCCGCAGGGACGGCACCCTCAAGGGGCCGAACTTGAAAGCCACGGGGGAGCTTGCCCGGGTCACCGGTTTGAAGGTAGTTGCCTCCGGCGGGGTCTCCACAACCGGGGATTTGAGGTCCCTGAAGGCAATGGAGTATCTGGGTGTGGATTCTGTTATTATGGGCAAGGCCTTATATTCCGGGGCTGTCAGTCTGATGGAGGCCCTGGCCATAGCCGCAGAGACTGCCGGGGTAGAGGACCAAAGGTGCAGTGTTTAATTGGCAACGGTCCGGCCTGTTATTAATAGCCGCGGGGTCCGGCATTCCCTTGCTTTCTGCCTGAATGCTGCCGGGCGGTGGTGAAGTTTGGGGCACGTATTTAGAAAACCCGGGATACGGGCAACCCGGTCTGAACCCGGTTCCCCCGGACAAACGGGGGCGGGACCGTCATATCCCCGCCCCAACGGCTTTTTCGGCGGGTGTAACCGGTCCTTAATCCAAGGCGTGCGCCCGGTGCTTATGTTTCCCCTGGCGGGGGAATAGAACCCCGGGATTTAGAGGGGATTTTAGATCTTTTTTTATAGGTTAAAAATATTTTGCAAGGAAATGTCAACCGGGGGTGTAGTTTTATGTCATTTGACGCGGGAAGCTTAAAATATGACGGAACGGGGTTGATCCCGGCTATAGTCCAGGATGCTGCCGGCGGCGTCGTACTGATGCTGGCCTACATGAACAAAGAAGCCGTGGAGAAGACCCTGACCACAGGTGAGACCTGGTTCTGGAGCCGCAGCCGTCAGGAATTCTGGCACAAGGGCGCCACGTCGGGCAATGTCCAGAAGGTTCGGGAAATCCTCTACGACTGTGACCGGGATACCCTGCTGGTGAAGGTGGAGCAGCATGGCGCGGCCTGCCACGAGGGTTATTACTCGTGCTTCCATTACCGGGTTGAACCCGGCGGCAGCGTTGCTGTCGTAGGGGAGAAAAAGTTTAACCCCGAAGAGGTTTACCGCAAGAAATAAAAAGGCTGGAGAGCAACCTTAACCGCCCTGACCGGGCGGTTTTATGAATCCGGAAGGACACAGGGAGGATTGTTATTTTCCTTTCTTTCCCAGCCGGGAGGAATTTGTAATTCTTTCTTAGAATCTATTATGATTAGGGAGATTAGTTAACAAGCAGGACAGGAGGTCAGAATGGATTTATTATCACAACTTAACCCGGCTCAAATCGAAGCTGTAACCCACGGCGAAGGCCCGCTTCTGGTGCTGGCCGGGGCGGGCAGCGGAAAGACCCGGGTGCTGACGACCCGGGTGGCTTATCTAATCCAGAATTTACAGGTAGCGCCCTACCAGATTCTGGCCATTACCTTTACCAATAAGGCCGCCCGGGAAATGCGGGAAAGGGTTGAAGCGCTGGTTCCGAAAGCAATCCGGGACCTTTGGATTTGCACTTTCCACGCCGCCTGTCTGCGTGTTTTAAGGCGCCAGGAAGCGTTTTTTGAGAGGGACAGGAATTTTGTAATTTATGACGCCGATGACCAGCTGACCGTGGTCAAGGAATGCCTTAAAGAACAGGATTTGAACGATCAGAAATACCCGCCCCGGGCCGTGGCGGGGGCGATTTCCCAGTCCAAGAACCAGCTGCTGGACGCTTCGGACTTTGAACGAACCGCCTATGATGATTTTTCCAGGGTTGCAGCCGGGGTGTATTTTGCTTACCAGGATAAACTGCGAAAAAATAACGCGGTGGACTTTGACGACCTGATATTTTTAACGGTCAGGCTGTTTCAGAATTACCCCCAGGTACTGGAATATTACCAGAACCGATTTCGCCACATCCTCGTTGATGAATACCAGGATACCAACCACGCCCAGTATGTTCTGGTTAATTTACTGGCAAAGGCCCGCCGCAACTTGTGCGTAGTGGGGGATCCGGACCAGGGAATTTACAGCTGGCGGGGGGCGGATATTAAGAATATTTTAAATTTTGAAAGGGACTACCCCGAAGCCACTATTATCAGGCTGGAACAGAACTACCGTTCCACCGGGACCATCCTGGAGGCTGCCAACCATCTGATCCGGAACAACGCCAACAGGAAGGACAAACGGCTCTGGACGGCCGCGGGGCAGGGGGGTCCCCTGATCCATTTCTTTGGTGAGAACGAGTATGCCGAGGCGGAATTTGTGGTGGCCCGCGTCCTGGGCTTAAAGGAGCAGGAACATAAGCAGTACCGGGATTTTGCGGTGCTTTACCGGACCCACGCCCAGTCGCGGGTTGTGGAGGAAAGCTTAATCAGGGCTGGACTGCCCTATACGATCATTGGCGGGCAAAAATTTTACGAGCGCAAGGAAATCAAGGATATCCTGGCTTATTTAAGGCTGCTTCTGAACCCCCGGGACGCGGTAAGTCTGGCCCGCATTGTGAACGTTCCCAGGCGCGGCATTGGACCGGCCTCCCTGCAAAAAATCATGGCCTTTGCCCGGGAAAAGGAGATTAAACCCGTTGAGGCGTTGGAAAGGGCGGTGGAAATACCGGGACTCTCCGCCAGGGTAAAGGCTAACGGCGCCGCCCTGGGGACGCTGCTCCGGAAATTGTCGGAAGAATCCGGAAACCTGACCGTTACGGAACTGACCCGGGCGGTCCTGGAGCGGACCGGTTACCGTCAGGAATTGTTGAACGAAAATACTGTGGAGTCGCATACCAGGCTGGAGAACCTGGACGAGTTTATTTCCTCTACTGTGGAGTTTGACCGGGGGGCCGAGGAAAAGGGACTGGGAAGTTTTCTGGAGGATATTGCCCTGGTTGCGGATGTGGACAGGGTTGACGGGGAGGCGGACCAGGTGGTCCTGATGACGCTGCACAGCGCCAAGGGACTTGAATTTCCGGTGGTGTTTTTGATCGGCCTGGAGGAAAGCGTCTTTCCCCACGCCCGGTCCCTGCTGGATCCCGGGGAACTGGAGGAGGAGCGCAGGCTCTGTTATGTGGGTTTAACCAGGGCCAGGGAAAGGCTTTACCTGGCCCATTGCTGGAAGCGGACCCTGTACGGGAGCGAGCGGTATAACAAGCCTTCCCGCTTCTTCGAAGAAATCCCGCCACATCTGGTAAGCCCCTGGGACCCGGCGGCCGAACAAGGGCCCCGGGCGGAACAGGCCGCCCCGGGAAGTATTTCCGGACTCCGGCCAAAAGCAGCTGACCAGTTTATACTGGGTGACAAAATCCAACATAACAAATGGGGTGTTGGCGTGATCGTGGGAGTCCGGGGCAGGGGTGACGATGCCGAATATAAAGTGGCCTTTCCCGAACAGGGCATCAAGGTTCTGCTGGCCCGTTACGCGCGGCTGGAGAAGTTTACCGGGTCCTGAGCCCCGGGCGGGAAGGCGGTTCACGGGCCGGGCGGCGCTGCCGGCATTAAAACCATGACTGGTTAAGCGAAAGCAAAACGGGCAGTACATTGGGCCGATCACCGCCGGCATTAAAAATCCCCCTGCACCAGGCTGATTTAAAAACGGTACCTGGCGCCGGTACAGGGGTTGTTTTAGGGCGGCGGGAATATTTACTAATTTTTGGTGCTTGGTTTACCCTTAACGGGTAATAATATTAAATAGCTGGTCCTGGGAGGAATTATGGAGCGACTCCTGATCGTCGCCGCACTTACCGCGGTTATCCATATGGTCAATACGCTCATTTACGCGGTCCGCATTTCCGGAGTGCGCACTAAAAGATTGGCCACAGCCCTGTCCCTTTTTAACGTGATCTTCCTGCTGGCCAGTACCGCCAACAGCATCCAGGGCTTTCTTCTGGCTTCCATAGTGGAGAAAGCTATCGCTGCGGCGCAGAAGCAGGCGGGGGTTTCCCTGCCCCTGGACCAGCTGGTTTATCATCCAGCTTACCAGGAACAATTAGCCCTGCTGGACCACAGGATCCGCCTTATTATTGTCGCGGCAACCCTGGGAACTATTCTTGGGGCGCTCTTAATTCCGGCGTTTGTTAATATTTTTAACAGGGCCATCTTCCTTTTTGAAGAAACCGGTTCCGTTCCCCGCATGCTCTGGATCATGCTCTTTTCTCCCCGGAAGGTATTTGGCGCGGCGGGGGGGCAATTCCGGATACCCCGGAAAAAAACCTTTAAAGCCCTTGCTGCCCGTAAGGGCGCCATTCCGAAGACGTTTATTATCCTGAACTTTTTGGTAACAGGTATTTATACCACCGGCGTATTATCAGCGCTCTACGCCGGGGCATTGTTCCCCGACTTCAGGGCGGCGGCGGCAACCCTGTCGGCGGTTGTCAACGGAGTTGCTACGATCCTGGCCACAACGGTTGTGGATCCCGTTGCCGCCGTTATCACCGACCAGGCTTTAAGGGGGGACCGGAGCGAGGACGATGTCAAACAGATGGCTGTTTATTTAAGCGTGTCGAGGTTTTTGGGTACTGGTTTGGCCCAGCTGCTTTTCGTCCCTTCAGCATTACTGATTAAGTATATGGCCTCCCTGCTGGCTTGACAGGATCCGGAAGGCAGGGCTTGCAGTCTAAATTAGGAGGTGACATGCCGGTGAAGCCGGACCTTGCGGGCGCCCGGGAGCGGGCCGGGGTTTTGCGCAATGAAATTGAACATCATAATTATCTTTATTATGTGCTGGACCAGCCGGTTATCCCGGACTCCCAGTACGACCGGATGATGCGGGAACTGGGACAGCTGGAGAAAGAGTTTCCGGAGCTGGTCATCCCTCACTCACCCACCCAAAGGGTCGGCGGGCGGCCCCGGGAGGGTTTTACGACCCTGCGCCATCTTTCCCCGGTGCTGAGCCTGGCCAACGCCTTCAATGAAGGGGAACTGCGGGATTTTGACCGGAGGGTAAGGCAAGCCCTGCCGGGGGAGCAGGTCCAATATGTGGTGGAGCCGAAGATCGACGGACTGGCGGTTTCCCTTTATTACGAAAACGGTCTCTTTATCCGGGGGGCTACCCGGGGTGACGGTGAAACCGGTGAGGATATCACCGGAAACTTGAAAACCATCGGCAGTGTTCCCCTCCGGCTGCGCCGGGCCGTACCAGCCCTGGAGGTGAGGGGCGAGGCTTACATGTCCAAGGATGTTTTTGTCCGCCTGAACGCGGCCAGGGAGGAAGCGGGCGAAAGCCTGTTTGCCAACCCGCGCAATGCCGCCGCGGGCACCCTGCGCCAGCTGGATCCCAGGATCACGGCTTCCCGCAGGTTGGCCCTCTTCGTGTACGGGATAGGGTACAGCAGCGGAATTTCTCCCGCCGGGCACAGGGAGGTCCTGGAGCTGCTTGGGGAGCTGGGTTTTAAAGTAAACCCGGACTACAGGGTATTCGAGCAGATGGACAAACTGATTGAATACATTGACCAGTGGCAGGCCGGCCGTTTTGATCTGCCCTATGCCGTGGATGGCATGGTTATTAAAGTTAATTCACTGGACCAGCAAGAAAGGCTGGGGGCCACCACAAAAAACCCCCGCTGGGCCGTGGCCTGCAAGTTTCCCCCGGAGCAGGCGGTGACCCGGATTAAAAATATTTTTGTTCGGGTGGGGCGGACCGGGGTTTTAACCCCCAGCGCGGATTTTGAGCCTGTCCGTCTGGCCGGGACTACTGTAAGCAGGGCTACATTACATAACGAGGACATGATTAAAGAGAAGGACATCCGCATCGGGGACAGGGTGCTGGTGCAGAAGGCGGGGGATGTCATCCCCGAGATTGTAGCCGTGCTTGCCGGGGAGCGGGAAGGCCGGGAAGTACCCTGGACCATGCCCAGGGAATGTCCTTCCTGCGGGTCCCCCGTGGTCCGGGCGGAAGGGGAGGCGGCTGTCCGCTGCACCAACCTGGCCTGCCCGGATCAGCTCTGGGAAGGATTGATTCATTTCGCCTCCCGCAACGCCATGGACATCGCCGGGTTGGGGCCGGCGGTAATAGGCCAGCTCCTGGCGGCGGGCCTGGTGAGCGACCCGGCGGATCTTTATGCGCTGCGCCCCGGGGACCTTATCAAACTGGAGCGCCTGGGGGCCAAGTCCGCCCAGAATTTGCTGGAGGCTATCGGGGCCAGTAAAAACAATTCCCTGGCCAGGCTGATTTTCGCCCTGGGCATCCGCCATGTGGGCGAACGTGCGGCCAGGGTCCTGGCCAATCGCTGCAAATCATTGGAAGCCCTGATGGCTGCCCCGGAGGAGGACCTGATGGCAATCCCGGAAATCGGACCTAAAATTGCCTCCAGCATTGCCGGATTCTTCGCCGGTGAAGAAAACCGGCGGGTGCTGGAAAAGCTGGTTCAGGCGGGTGTCAATACCGGGGACGCCGACGCTGAAACGGGGGAGGAGGGACCGCTGTCCGGCAAGATTTTCGTAATCACAGGCGCCCTGGCGGACTTCAGCCGCCAGGAGGCCAGGGAACAGGTGGAAAAGCGCGGGGGAAAGGTTGCCTCCAGCGTCAGCCGCAATACCGATTATGTCGTAACCGGGGAAAAACCCGGCTCCAAGTACGAGAAGGCGGTCGCCCTGGGCCTTAAGATTCTTAAAGAAGGGGAATTTAAAGAAATCCTCGCCAGAGAGTGAGATTCAAAAACAATTCTTAATTGGGGGCGCCGGGGGCTTCCGTCTTACTTAAGTGAAGTTTGATTAGGGTTATAGAGGATGAGGCGCATCAGACGCCGGAGGGGTTTTGCCACCGCCCTTTCCGGCGTTTTTGTTTATACCGGGTTTTCCCCGGCAAATGTAGTGGGGCTGCAGGGCCGGGGCAGTACTTATCTCCCCGGTTTATGTATATTGAATAACGGACCAATCCGGCTTTTCAGCACCTGGTATTTATGATAGTATTAGCTTTGATTCCACTGTAAAACAGGGTAAGGGCCTTTAAAATCAAGCCCTCCTTCCTTTTTTGTCAAAATCTTACCATGTTTCCGGCCTGGGAAATCCGGCAATTTTTAAAAGCACTAGTTGTCTAGTTAAGGGGTGAAACAAGATGAAAGATCAAAATAAAATTGTTATCGTAGACACGACTTTAAGGGATGGGGAACAGACGGCGGGGGTTGTCTTTGCCAACCGGGAAAAAGTCAGGATAGCAAAATTTTTGAATGAGCTCGGCGTGCACCAAATTGAGGCCGGCATACCGGTCATGGGCGGGGATGAAAAAAAAGCCATCCGGGCCATCTGCAGGGCCGGGCTCAGTTCCAGCATCATGGGCTGGAACCGGCCTGTAATTAAGGATATCGAGGCGTCTCTCGATTGCGGAGTGGATGCGGTAGCCATTTCCATTTCCACTTCGGACATCCATATCAAGCATAAATTAAAATCAACCCGGGAATGGGTCCTGGAACAAATGGTCAAGGCCACCGAATTTGCTAAAAGGGAGGGCATGAAGATTTCAGTGAACGCGGAAGACGCCTCCCGCAGCGATCTCGATTTTTTAATTAAATTTGCCAGAGCCGCCAAAGAGGCGGGCGCGGACCGCCTGCGCTACTGTGACACCGTGGGGATTATGGAGCCCTTTGCCATTTACGAGATCATTAAAAAGATTAAAGAAGCGGTTGATATCGATATTGAAATGCACACCCACAACGACTTTGGCATGGCCACAGCCAACGCCCTGGCGGGGATCCGGGCGGGCGCCAGCCACGTGGGGGTTACGGTCATGGGCCTGGGTGAGCGGGCCGGCAACGCTGCTTTGGAGGAAGTTGTAATGGCCCTGAAGCACCTCTATAATATCGACCTTAATTTCAAGACGGAAATGTTTGTGGAAGTGGCGGAGTATGTTTCCCGGGCTTCCGGCCGGGAACTTCCGGCCTGGAAAGCCATTGTGGGTTCCAACATGTTTTCCCACGAGGCCGGGATTCACGCCGACGGGGTCGTCAAGGATCCCACGACTTACGAGGCGTTCCAGCCCGAAGAGGTGGGTCTGATGCGCCAGATAGTGATCGGCAAACACTCCGGAACAGCTTCCCTGAAGGCCAAATTTGCCGAATTCGGTAAAACCCTGACCGATCATCAGGCCCAGGAGTTGCTGCCCAAAATCCGCTCCATTACTATTTCACTCAAACGCCCGCTGTTTGACAAGGAAATTGTTTATATCTACGAAGATTACTTTGGAAAGAGGGATTAAAATTGGGGCAAACCATCATTGAAAAAATCCTGTCCAGCCACAGCGGCCGGGAAGTCCGGGCAGGGGATATTGTGGTGGCGGAAGTCGATTATGTCATGGGTCAGGATGGAACTGCCCCCCTGGCGATCCGGGCCTTTCATGATCTTGGCGGCCGGGATGTCTTTGACCGGGACCGCGTGGCCTTTGTCATCGATCACAGCGCCCCCAGCCCCAACGAAGGTGTTTCCGCGCTGCACAAGCTGATGAGGGAATTTACCAGGGAAAAGGGCTTTAAGCTCTACGACATAGGTGAAGGCGTTTGCCACCAGCTGCTCCCCGAAAGCGGCCGGGTAGGGCCGGGCAGCCTGGTTATTGGGGCCGACTCCCATACCTGCACTTACGGGGCGTTGAATGCCTTCTCCACCGGGGTGGGTTCCACGGACCTGGCCGGCGGCCTGATTGCCGGTAAAATGTGGTTCAAAGTGCCAGAGACTATAAAATTTGTTAGTAATGGTGTCCTGCCCCCCGGCGTTTATTCCAAGGATCTGATCCTTTACCTGATTGGCCGGGTTACCGCCGACGGGGCCACCTACCTGGCTGCCGAATTCACAGGTGAAGCCATCGGCGCCCTGTCCCAGGAGGCCCGTTTTACCATTTCCAACATGGCTATCGAGATGGGGGCCAAAGCCGGCTTAATGGAGGCGGATGATAAAACCTTCGCCTGGCTGCGGCGCTATACCAGCCGGGAATTTACACCGGTAACCGCCGATCCGGACGCCGTTTACACCCGGGTTTTGGAACACGACGCCGCGGCGCTGGAGCCCCAGGTGGCCAGGCCGCACCGGGTGGACAACGTTGTTCCGGTGGGCGAGGCGGCGGGAAAGCCTGTCCAGCAGGCGGTGCTGGGCACCTGCACCAACGGGCGTCTGGAGGATCTGCGTATTGCCGCCGGGATTCTGGGCGGACGCCAAATCCACCGGGATGTGCGCCTTATTGTGGCCCCTGCCTCCCGCAGGGTGTTTCTTGACGCCATGGCGGAGGGCATAATCCAGACCCTGGTGGAAGCCGGGGCGGCGCTGGTGACACCGGGCTGCGGACCCTGCGTGGGGACCCACAACGGCGTGCCGTCGGACGGGGAAACTGTTATTTCCACTGCCAACCGTAATTTTAAGGGGCGAATGGGCAACTCCAACGCCGAGATTTACCTGGCCTCGCCCGCAACCGTAGCCGCCAGCGCCGTGACCGGCAGAATCACCGACCCCCGGGAATTTCTCTAGTTATTCTTAGATAGTCTTATAAAGGCATCCCTTGCGGCTCACATGGGTTGAAAAAGCAATTCCCGGCCGGCAGCCGGTTTACTTTAAGCGGGATTTTTTAACAACAACCGGTAAGAAGAAGGTGTTTAGATGCATTTTAACGGTAAAGCCCACAAATTCGGTGACGACGTCAATACCGATTATATTATTTCGGGTAAATACAAGTTTAAAACCCTGGACATGAAAGAACTGGCCAAATATGTTATGGAAGATTTAGTGCCTGATTTTTACGAAAAGGTTGCCCCCGGTGACTTCATTGTGGCCGGCAGCAATTTTGGCTGCGGCTCCTCCAGGGAACAGGCGCCCCTGGCCATCAAGTACGCCGGTGTCGGGGCAGTCCTGGCCAGGTCCTTTGCCCGGATTTTTTTCCGCAACGCCATTAATACCGGCCTTCCCGTGGTGGAATGCGATACCGGCGGGATCGATCCGGGGGACGAGCTGTCCATTGACCTGGAGGCGGGTGTTATCAACAACAGGTCCAAGGGCACAGTTATTCCGGTCAAGCCCTTGCCGGAGGTTATGATTAGAATCCTCAAGGACGGCGGCCTGGCACCGCATTTCAGAAAACACGGCGGTTTTAACCTCACGGAGTAAGAAGCCCTCAGCCCTTTGGCCTTCCTTGCCCGGGCCGGCTTTGCCGGACCAATAAACCCCGGGCCATGCGCACCCGGCGGTTATTGGGGCCGGTTTGATTTCCCGGACCTGAAACAGCCCGCAATTTACGTTGCGGTTGCTAAAATTACTCCCTACTATAAATTCTGGAGGTACTTCATGTCTTATAACGTTACCTTGATCCCCGGGGACGGGGTCGGGCCTCAGATTGTGGAAGCTTCCCGCAGGGTCATCGACGCCTCCGGGGTTACCATTCACTGGGAAGTTGTTGAGGCCGGGGAGGCCATGATCCCCCAATACGGTACCCCCCTGCCCCAGTACGTCCTGGATTCCATTAGAAAAAACAAGGTGGCCCTGAAGGGTCCACTCACCACCCCGGTGGGAAAGGGATTTCGCAGTGTCAACGTGACCCTGCGCCAGGAGTTGGACCTGTACGCCAATGTCCGCCCGGCCCGGAACCTGCCGGGGGTCGCAACCCGCTACAGCGGGGTGGATCTGATCATAGTGCGGGAAAACACCGAGGACCTTTACGCCGGTATCGAGCACCGGGTCGGCAAAAACGCGGCGGAAAGCATCAAGATTATCACCCGGGAGGCGTCTACCCGGATCGCCCGCTTTGCCTTTGAGCTGGCCAGGCGCCAGGGCCGCAAAAGAGTTACCGCCGTCCATAAGGCCAACATTATGAAGTTATCCGACGGGCTCTTCCTGGAATGCGCCCGGGAGGTTGCTGAAGGGTACCGGGACATCGCCTTTGACGACATGATTGTTGACGCTATGTGCATGAAGCTGGTCCAGACGCCCGAACTTTACGATGTATTGCTTTTGCCCAACCTTTACGGAGACATAGTTTCCGATCTTTGCGCCGGTCTGGTGGGCGGTCTGGGTGTGGCCCCGGGCGCCAACTTTGGCGACGATGCGGCGGTTTTCGAGCCGGTTCACGGCAGCGCCCCCCGCCATGCCGGCAAGAACAGGGTCAATCCCCTGGCAACCCTGCTTTCCGGCGTGCTGATGCTGAAGCACCTGGGCGAGACGGATGCCGCCGGACGGATTATGGACGCGGTAATCCGGGTGCTGGAAGAAAAGGAAAGCCTCACTTACGACCTCGGAGGCAGCGCCGGAACCAGTGGCATGGCCGACGCCATCATCGGGGCCATGGAAACAGGGTAAAAGGTTAGAGGGTAATGTAAAAACGCCCCGGAAAGAAAACAATGACCCCGGGAAGCGCCATTATACGGACATCATTAAATAAAAACACGGCCGGACTTTTTAAGACCGGCCGTGTTTTCTATGACCCGGGCTAAAATCCGGCCTAATCTCCGGGAAGAAGGCCGGCCCCGGCCAGCGCATCCCTCAATGATACATTATTCTTAGCAATCATTTCGGAAATGGCCCTCAAAAGCGCCTCATTGGCGGCGCTCTCCAGGGAGCTTTTTAAGACTGCCGCGTTTTTAAACAGTTCACTGCTGGCAAATATTTTACATATGAAATCGTTACTGGTATTCATGTATTCCTGATAACCCAACTCAAATAGTTCCGGAGCCGATAATCCGAATTCCCCCAAGGTTTCACCCCCTTCCTTTAATCCGGCAGCTGAATATTTCGACAACAAGGCAATAATACCTGTAAGCGCCGCGGTTAAAATAAAAGCAGCTGCGGTAATTCCCCCGGTGAGTCGATAAAGAAGCAATATTCCTGGAGAAAGTGCATAAAACGATTCCCCTCCAACCATACTAGGTAAGGCGCTAGTTTCTAGTATTTTACCCGGGAGGTGAATATTTTGGCAAACCGGAGCAGGTTCGGGGATAATGAGGCCCGGCTTAAAGCCATGTCCAGGGCCGAACGCCCCGATGGTGTTGTGGTGGATCCCGTCCCCATTACTGCCGGCGAGGAAGTTACCGTGCTCTACCAGGGGGCGCTGGGACAAGGGGGCAGGGAGCAGGTATACCTGCATTATGGTTTTGGCAGGCATGACAATTGGCGGAACTTATCAGAGCTGCGCATGGAGAAAACCGGCTGGGGTTGGGTAGCCGGCGTTGTCATGCCGGAGCACGAAGGACGCTTCAATATGTGCTTCAGGGACGAAGCCGGTAACTGGGATAACAACAACAGAGTCGACTGGAGCTTTCAAATTCATAACGGGAGCCGATTTTGCTAGTCAGGTCAATCCCCGCTGTCAGCTGGTGGGGATTTTTTAAAATGAATAAAAATCCCGTTACACGACTTTTTCTATCGCGTAACGTTTTTATTGCTTTTTAGGATAAGAGACAAAATTCTGCCGCAAAAATGTGATTTGCAAACGGATTCTTGGTTTGAACAGGAAGGAGACTTTTAGCTGTGAGAATATTGATGTTGTCCTGGGAGTACCCGCCGAAAAGTGTCGGCGGCCTGGCCCAACATGTTTACGATCTTACCAACGCCCTGGCAGAAAACGGGGTGGACATCCACTTGATCACCTCGGGGGGGGCGGGGGCGCCCCATTTTGAACAGGTCAACGGAGTCAAGGTGTACCGCGTGGATCCCTACCGGGTATCCTCGCCGGATTTTGTAACCTGGGTTGCCCAGTTCAATGTGGCCCTGCTGGAGAAGGCCATACCCATCCTGGCCAATAACAGTGATATTCAGGTTTTACATGCCCATGACTGGCTGGTGGCTTACGCTGCCAGGGCCATCAAACACGCGGGGCGCCTGCCCCTGGTGGTTACGATTCATGCCACGGAATATGGCCGCAATAACGGCCTGCATAACGACACCCAGAGGCATATCAGCGACATTGAATGGTGGCTGACCTACGAGGCCTGGCGGGTGATCTGCTGCAGCCATTTTATGGAGGACGAGGTGCGGCGCGTCTTCCAGTTGCCCCAGGATAAGGTCGCCGTTATTCCCAACGGTGTTGACGCCGGCAACTTCAGTACAGGAAGCAAAAAGGCGCGGCGCAGCGACTATGCAGCCCCGGACGAGAAAATAATATTTTACGTGGGAAGGCTGGTTCAGGAAAAAGGTGTCCAGCTGCTTCTGGACGCCGCCCCTGAGGTTCTGTCCCATTACCCTCAGGCCAAATTTGTGATAGCGGGTAAAGGCCCGTATCTGGAGGTTTTAAAACAGCAGGCTGCGGCTATGGGCATCGCCAACAGGGTCTATTTTACAGGATATATTCCCGACGAAGTCCGGAACAGCCTTTACAGTTGGGCGGAAGTAGCGGTCTTTCCCAGTTTATATGAACCTTTCGGTATTGTAGCGCTGGAAGCGATGGCCGCCAGGACGCCGGTCATTGTGTCGGACTGCGGGGGGATCAGTGAAATTGTAAGACATGGAGAGGACGGATTGAAAGCCCAAACCGGAAACAGCCACTCCCTGGCCCAAAATGTCCTGACTCTCCTCAGACAGCCCCAACTGGGCGGTTATTTGAGAGAAATGGCTTACCGGAAGGTTACGCAGGAATTCAATTGGAAAGTAATTGCCCGGCAGACAGCTTCTGTTTACCGGGAAGTCCGGGAGGCCCACCGCAGCACCCCCTGGTCCGAGGAAAGCAAAAACGGTATTTTCGGGAGATTTAACCGCCTGCTGACCCGGTATAGCTAGGGTAAAAGGGGCATACCATCATAACAGGAAAAATGTTATCTGGTCTGGAAACGGAGGATGAGAATGAAGGCAATTATCATGGCCGGCGGGGAAGGATCACGCTTAAGGCCCCTTACCTGCGGCCGGCCCAAGCCGATGGTACCGGTTTTAAACCGCCCGATTATGACGCATATTGTGGATTTATTAAAACAGTATGGTTTTACGGACATAGGAGCAACCCTGCAGTATCAGCCGGAATCTATCCGGGACTATTTCGGCAACGGGGCGGAGCAAGGAGTCAATTTACGTTATTACGTGGAAGAGACGCCCCTGGGCACGGCCGGCAGCGTTAAAAATGCGGCGGCATTCCTGGACGAAACCTTTCTGGTGATCAGCGGGGACGCCCTGACTGATCTGGATCTGGCCAGGGCTGTTGAGTTTCATAAAACAAAGGGCGCCCTGGCAACGCTAGTTTTAACCCGGGTGGAGTGTCCCCTGGAGTACGGTGTCGTAATTACCGCGGATGACGGCAGAATCACCCAGTTTCTGGAGAAGCCGGGCTGGGGCGAGGTCTTCAGCGATACGGTCAATACCGGCATCTATGTCCTGGAACCGGAGGTGCTTGAATACTTTCCGCCGGGCAAAAAGTTTGACTTCAGCAAGGATCTCTTCCCCCTGCTGCTGAGGGAGAAGAAGCCCTTATTCGGGTTGGTCCTGCCGGGCTACTGGTGCGATATCGGCAACCTTCAGCAGTACCTGGAGGCGCACCACGCCGCCCTGGCCGGAAAGGTCCGGATTAAGATCCCGGGGGCAGAGATCTCACCCGGGGTCTGGGTGGAGGACGGCGCCTTTGTGGAACCTGGCGCTTTGCTTAAAGGCCCGGCGCTGATTGGCGCCAATTGCCGGATAGGCAAGCAGGCCCGGATTGAACCTTACACAGTCCTGGGCAGCGGCTGTCTGGTTCAGGCCAGGGCCTCCCTCAAAAGGAGCGTTCTCTGGGATAATGTTTACGTGGGGACGGGGGCCGCCCTGAGGGGCGCGGTCCTGGGCAGCCGGGTGCGGGTACAGGGGGGCGCCGGGATTTACGAGGGGGCCGTGGTGGGGGATGATTCCATCATTCGCGAAAACTGTATCATTAAGCCCGATGTTAAGCTATGGCCCAACAAACTGGTGGAAACCGGGGTCACTGTTCAGCGGAGCCTCATCTGGGGCACTTGCTTACCTAAGAAAATATTTGGCTTTGAAGGTATTTCCGGCCTGGTTAACGTGGAGATAACCCCGGAATTTGCCGCCAGGGCCGGCGCCGCCTTCGCCTCCGTGGCCGGTCCGGGAACGCGTCTGGCCGTCAGCTGCGACAGCTACAGCACATCGCAAATGATTAAAGAAGCGGCGGCCAGCGGCATGCAGTCCTCCGGCGCCGCAGTGCTGGACCTGGGAGCCTGCATTACACCGGCGCACCGTTACGGTGTGCGGGCTCTGAACTGCAAGGGGGGGCTGCATGTAAAGGTGTCGCCCCAGACTCCGGACAAGGTCGTTATGGTTTTCAGCAACGCCCTGGGCGGCAACATTTCCAGGGGACAGGAGCGCAAAATAGAAAACGCCCTGGCCAGGGAGGATTTTTTGCGGGCTGAAACCGGGCAGATCAAAAAGCCCGTTAACGTAACCAGAGTCGCGGACAGGTATATCTCCGCCATCTGCGGGGACTTGAGCCCGGGTATGTTAAGGGAAGCCAGATTCAAGCTGATGCTGAGCTACGACCAGCTGAATCTGGATAAATTCGTTAACTCCCTCTGCCGGGAACTGGGGGTTGCCCTGGAAGGGAACGGCCCGGAAGATCCTTCCGGCTACCGCAACTGGCGCTCCTACCAGGAAATGCTGCCGTCCCTGGCCCAGGCAGTGATGGAGAGCGGCGCCGCGGCAGGGGCTGTGCTTGACCCCAACGCCGATCACCTGATTATGATTGATGAAAGGGGGCAAATTATCCAGGATGAAATGCTGACAGCCCTGCTGGCTCTGATTATCCTGAAAGGGCAGGGGGGGACGGTTGTTGTTCCGGTTACAGCTCCCAGGGCCATTGAGGCGCTGGCCGAGCGTTATCGGGGCAGGGTTGTGCGGACTAAAACCGCCCTGCAGGATTTTCTGGAGAAAGTTATGGAGCCTGACAATCAGCCGGGTTTGGCGGGAGTTAACGGTATTTCCCGGTTTTTCCTGCATTTTGACGCACTTTCCGCCCTGGTCAGGATCCTTGACCATATGGCCCGGAACCGGGCCGCCCTTTCCGCCCTGGTGGGTGAAATCCCCTCCTTCTTTATGGACAGGAGGGAGATACCCGTGCCCTGGGAGTCCAAGGGCAGGGTAATCAGAAGCCTGATCCAGGATCCGCCGGCGGGACGTCTGGAATTGCTGGATGGCGTCAAGGTCTATCACCGGGACGGTTGGGCCCTGGTTCTTCCCGACCCGGACGAGCCGGTCTGCCGGGTGTTCAGCGAGGGCAGCACCATGGAAATAGCCGAGTCGCTTACTGATTTTTATATCGATAAAATCAGCAAAATCGCTGGAGCTAATATCTGAAAGGATTACGGTTAACAAAAACAAAAACCTTTCTGTTTTTTTTCGCAAAAACTTCGGACCCCGGGTTCGAAGTTTTTCTTGATCATGTAAAAAGTTTCTTTTTAATAAGCCTGATCTTTGATGGGCGCGCCTGGGAACAGTCAATGAATCAACTGATTAGAAGTCCACTGACCTCTTCCGCAAGAAATCCTTATTAAACAAATAGGGAAACTGAAGGAAAATCTCTTGACAGGCGGGGTAAGTTGAGGTACTCTTAGCAATAACGATAATGATAACCATTATCATGTCATGGTTAAAAGGGAGGTAAAGATGGTAAAAACGGATGGTGCTGAGACGCTCAGCCAGTTAAATCCGGGGGAGCACGGCAGGATTACGCGCATTGCGGCAAAGGGCCCTGTTCGCCGCCGCATTCTGGAAATGGGTCTTACTCCGGGGTCGCAAGTATGGGTGAAGGGTGTTGCCCCGCTGGGTGATCCCATGGAGATACTGGTTAAAGGCTACAGCTTGAGCCTCAGGAAGGAAGAAGCAAGCAGCATCTTGGTGGAGGTGTTGTTCCGGCATGAACGGTAAAATTTTGCCTCTGAGCTTTGTGCAGAGCGGCCGGCGCGCCGTTATCAAAGAATTCACCGGATGCCGGAATTTGAGCCGGCGTCTAACGGAAATGGGCCTGATTCCCGGCAGCAGACTCAGGGTAATCAGAAATGACTGCGGCAGTCCGCTGATTGTCTCTCTCGGAGAGGGGCGCCTGGCCCTGGGCAGCGGGATGGCTCTGAAAATAATGGTGGAAGATATCGGTGAAGAGTGAGCAGTGAAGGAAGAAACTCAGTTCAAACAGTTGGTTGATCAACTATATCCGGGAGGTGTACTTAGATGGGAGTTGCGCTTAATATCCCAGACGAGGAAAGATATGTATTGGCCCTGGCCGGCAACCCCAACTCGGGAAAGACCACTATCTTTAACAACTTGACCGGCGCCCGTCAGCATGTGGGTAATTGGCCGGGCGTGACGGTGGAAAAAAAAGAAGGGCGGCTTGTCAGCGGGGGAAAGGTTGTCCGGGTGGTGGATCTGCCCGGGACATACAGCCTGGGAGGCTATTCGGAAGATGAAGCAGTAGCCAGGGACTATATTCTTTTTGAGAAACCCGATGTGGTTGTAAACATCATTGACGCTTCCAATCTTGAGCGCAATCTTTACTTAACGGTTCAGCTCCTGGAGATGGGCGCCAATGTTGTAGTAATCCTGAACATGTATGATGAATTGAAAGCCAGGCAGATCGAAATTGACCTTCCCAAACTGGCGGAACTGCTGGGCGTGCCGGTGGCTCCCGCAGTCGCCACGCGCAGACAGGGGATGGAGGATTTAGTGGCGCTGGCTCTGGGGGTTGCCGGGGCAAAAGAGCGGCGTTTGTTGAAAATAAACTACGGCAGGGAAATGGAAACCGAGATCGCCAATCTGGAGAAGGAAATCTTAAAAAACCCGAGTTTGAAGGAATTCGCCCCTCGTTGGCTGGCGGTCAAGCTGCTGGAGGGCGATGAAGGCGTCTTGAACAGGCTTGGAAAATACACCGGCACGGACATGCTGTCAACCCTGCGCAACGAGGCCGTCAAACGCCTGGAGGAGAAATACGGCGAGGACATTGACGCTCTGGTCGCCGACCAGCGCTACGGCTTTATCAGCGGTCTGGCCAAGGAGGCGGTTACCAGGCGGCAGACCGCGGAGTCCCGCCTGATGACATCAGATAAAATAGACAACATTGTCACCAACCGCTATTTGGGAATTCCCATTTTCCTCCTGTCCATGTGGCTGGTCTTTCAGTTTACTTTTAAATTGAGCGCGCCTCTCACCGGGTGGATTGAAGCCCTTTTTGAATGGTTCGCCGGCGCCGCGGAAGTATTGCTGGCTTCCCTGGGAGCTTCGGAAATAATCGGTTCACTGGTTGTGAGCGGTATAATTGGCGGTCTGGGTTCTGTCCTGGTCTTCATTCCGCCGATTTTCCTGCTGTTCCTGGCCATTTCTTTGTTGGAGGACAGTGGTTACATGGCCAGGGTGGCCTATATTATGGATCGCTTCATGCACTCCCTGGGACTGCACGGAAAGTCCTTTATCCCGCTTTTAATCGGTTTCGGCTGCAACGTTCCGGCCGTCATGGCCACCAGGACCCTGGAAAACAAAAGCGACCGCCTCATAACCATATTGATCAACCCGTTTATGTCCTGCAGCGCCCGGCTGCCTGTCTACGTCCTTTTTGCAGGGGCGTTCTTTGCCGGCTATCAGGGGTTGGTTATTCTTTCCCTATACCTGTTGGGCATCGTCCTGGCTGTTGTGACGGGTGTATTTTTAAAGAAATTTTTCTTTAAGGGGGAAACATCTCATTTTGTTATGGAACTCCCTCCTTACCGGGTTCCCACCCTGAAAGGCTGCTTTATTCATATGTGGGAAAGGGGCAGTATTTTTCTGCGGAAAGTCGGTAAAATCATCTTCACTGTAGTGGTGCTGGTCTGGGTTCTGTCGAGCCTGCCCGCTGGTGTGGAGTACGCCAGCCAGGAGAGCATTCTGGGACGGATCGGGAGCTTTCTGGCGCCGGTTTTTGAGCCCGCGGGCTTTGGCAACTGGGAAGCCGCGGTTGCTCTGGTATTCGGTTTCCTGGCCAAAGAAGTGGTGGTGGGCACCCTGGGCGTAATCTACGGGGCGGAGGAAGCCGGTTTGACTGAAGTACTTGCCCAGCACTGGACAATGCTTTCCGCCTATGCCTTTATGGTAATGACTTTAGTTTATACGCCCTGCGTTGCCACCCTGGGAGCAATCAGAAGAGAAACCAATTCCTGGGGCTGGACAGCCTTTGCCGTAGGGTATAGTCTGGCGCTTGGCTGGCTTCTGGCGGTCCTCATTTACCAGGGCGGCAGGCTGCTCGGGCTTAGTTAAAGACATCCTCGGAAGGGAAGATAATCAGCATGGAGACAATGTTTTTAGTGGGCACAGGCATATTGGCCACAGCAGTTTTAATCCGGCAGCTAACAGTTGCTGCCGGAGGCTCTAACTGCAGCCACTGCGACCGGGCCTGTAAAAACTGTCCCGTAAAGGAGAAAACTGCAAAACCACAAGTATAGTTGAATTTTACGTCACCATCATATTTGCCGTTATCATCATTATAAGGTAAGCTGAATTCAGAATTCGAGGAGTTATAATTAATGCTTTCCTTCATGTTTTAGTTGCCCGTATAAGTGCTGGTTTTAACCGCGTTCTGCATCGTCCCCCTTGCTATACCGCCCTGGCTCCCTGATGGTCCCGGGCCCGGTACCAGCTGTAGTCGAGATCCGGGAAAATATTATCGCGGTATTCCAAGTCCCCTAAAAACCCCTCATCGATCCGGTTGTTTTCAATTTGATCGTGCAGGCGCAGGAAATTGTCGAGGTGGACTTTGGTCCTCCGGACAGCGTACTCTACCATGGTGCCCGTGCTCATGATAAAAGCCCAGTCGCTGCTCTGGGCCAGCAGCAGTTCCCGGCCCGCTTGATTGAGGGCCCGGCGGAGCAGCCCGCCGGCGCCGAAACGGCGGTTGGCCATGGACGTCATCATGCCGGCTGCCATATGCAGGTGCCGGTAAATCCAGTCGTTCGCCCCGCAGAGCCAGACTTCGTGGTACCCCTTGTTGCCCCAGCTGGAGGAGCAGGGTACAGCCACCTGGTTGCAGGGAAACCGCTGAAGATAATCGCTGGGGGTTACAAGCTCAATCTCATCCTGATCAAAGGCAATTTTTCTGATCAGGTATTCCAGCCAGGCCGGTCCCTCAAACCACCAGTGGCCGAAGAGTTCGGCGTCGTAGGGCGCAACGATCAAAGGCGGCCGATCCATCAGGCCGGCCAGGTGATTAACCTGTTGCTGCCGGTTAAACATAAAATTGCCGGCGTGTTCGGCCGCCTTTTCCTCCGCGGCCCGGGGGCTATAGGCTTCTTTTTGGCTTAAATCCATTTTGCCTGTAATCTTGTAATATTTCATTCCCGTGTGGATCCTGATCCCGTCCGGGTGAATGTAGTGCTTGATGTATTCATAATCAAGATCGTGTCCGATATCCCGGTAGAATTCCCGGTAGTTATAATCGCCCGGGTAGCCTTCCATGGTGCTCCAGACCTGCTTGGAGGATTCAATATCCCGGCCGAAGGCGGCCACCCCGGTGGGGCAGAATATTGGCGCAAAGATACCGAAGCGGGGCCGGTGGGAGGCGTAAAGAATACCATGGGAATCGGTGAAAAAGAATTTCAGCCCATTTTCTTTTAGGATTTCATCCAGGCCCGGGGTGTAGGCGCATTCGGGCAGCCAGATCCCCCTGGGAGGAACCCCCAGGTGCTTTTGATAGTGTTCCACGGCAGCCCTGACCTGAACCCTTACCGCTTCGGGCTGCAGCAGCATCAGCGGGAGGTAGCCGTGGGTGGCGGCGCAGGTAATAATCTCCAGGCGCCCCGCGTCCTGAAATTTTTTAAAGGCAGCAACAAGATTGCGGTGATAACGGTCGTTAAAAACGGTCATGGCTTCCTGAAAGCGCCTTTTATACATCAGGGCGGCTTCATGAAAGGGACTTCCGTAGGTGCGTCCTTCTTCCTTGCGGGCCAGCTCCAGCAGTCTGGACAGGTGCTTTGCGTAACGCTCCTGGAGAAGCGGATCGGTAAGCATGGAAATTAGGGACGGGGACAGCGTCATAGTTAATCTAAATTGTACATTATCCCCCAGCAGCCGGTCAAAAACCTGAATCAAGGGGATATAGGTTTCTGTAATGGCTTCGTAAAGCCATTTTTCTTCCAGAAAATTTTCGTGTTCTGGATGCCGTACGTAGGGCAGATGAGCATGCAGTACAAAACAAAGGTATCCTTTGACCATAATAAACCCCTTTCAAATTATCCTGGGAGTGTTTTTTACTTTTGCTGAGGGTTCCAAATACCGGGTGAAGTAACCTCCAGAGGCAGTTTGCCCGCTTTCACAGCCAGTTCTTCGATGATCAACGGCGAGCTGGTACCATACTGGAACCTGCCGAGGGAGCGATAAAGTCCTTCAATCCACATCCATTCTTCATCCAGGCGGTCTGACAGAGATGCCCGGGGTGTAGTTACGGTGTTTGATCTTAAAAGGGTTACAAAGCGGCCATCCTGAAACATCCGCCCCAAATCCACACAAAAAGAACGGTCGGGTTCTCCTACCTTAATGTGCCAGTTATCCACATGTTCGCCTACATGTATATCGACAAAACCCCTGGCGTTGGAACCGTTAAAGTCAACACCGGTTACATCATATACCCTCAGGACAGGGTGGGTGGAATTCCAGGCCGCCAGCCCGTAGGACGTGTTGAACTCCTCTTGTTTTGTGGCGGTAATCTCCCAATAGGCGTACAGCCAGTGCGGGTCCCTGGCCAGTAAGGCCAGCCGGTCCACTCCGTAACGGTGCGGGAGTTGCGGGTCCTGGTAAACCTGCCCGGGCCTCGCTGTTGGGACTGGAACATGGATGCCGGGCTCCTCGGCGGTTTCTTCCAAGAATAAAGGACGAGGCAAGTTTTCATAATTGACTTTCCGTAAGTCCCGCCCGTTTTTGGAAACCAACAAAAAAACACCTGCCGCCGCCACCAGGATAAAGGCCAAAAACAACCATGGAAGCAACAAATTCAACACATTCATGGAGTAAGGTCCCCCTCTCAATGGTAAAAAAATTAACCCTTAAAAAACGGTTATAATTGAACTGCTTAAAATCTTTTTTTATTATTGCCCAGACTAAAAATGTTTATTTACCTCAAACTAAATTTATAAACTGCAAAAAAAGAAAGGCTTTAGGTAAAAAACCGGGAACAAAAAGGGAACTGAAAAACCTGCGGCGAAAAAAACAGTAAAAACGATAAAAACGCCCTGTCCCAAAGGAGGTTTGCCAGATAACCCAGATAGAGGAAAAAAAAGAGAAGGCGGCAAAAGTTATAGAAATCCTGGGACACGCCTATCCCGGCGCCGGTACGGCTTTAAACTTCAACAATCCCTTTGAACTGCTGGTGGCTGCAATTCTTTCCGCCCAGTGTACTGACCGGCAGGTAAACCGGATCACCAGTTCCCTGTTCAAAAAATACAAAACTCCCGGTGATTTTGCCGCGTTAACTCCGGAAGAGTTGGCCCGGGAGATTAAAGGATGCGGGCTTTATCGCAGCAAAAGCAAGTATATTGTAGAAACAGCCCGCAAGCTTTTAGAACTGCATGATGGCCGGGTGCCGGAAACCAGGGAGGAACTTCAAGCTTTGCCGGGGGTGGGACGGAAGACTGCCGGGGTAGTGCTGGGGGTAGCTTACGGCGGCAGCGCCCTCCCTGTGGATACCCATGTTTACCGGGTGGCCCGGCGCTTGGGCCTGTCCGGGGCCAGGCTGCCCGAAAAAGTCGAAGAGGACCTGGTTGAATGTCTTGCGCCCCGGCAGGGGATGGACGCCCACCACCGGTTGATTGCCCACGGCCGGGCCGTCTGCAGGGCGCGGAAGCCCGCCTGCGGCGGTTGCTGTCTGAGAGAGCTGTGCCCTTACCCGGCACAGGAAGGGGGGAAGTCTTGAATATCGTCCTGGTTGAGCCCGAAATTCCCGCCAACACCGGCAACATCTCCCGGACCTGCGCCGTCACAGGCTCCGCTTTGCATCTGGTCCGCCCCCTGGGTTTCTCCACGGAGGATAAATACCTTAAACGCGCCGGGCTGGACTACTGGCACCTCCTGGAAATCCACTATTATGATAGTTTTTTCGAGATAATAAAAAAATATCCCGGCCGCAATTTTTTCCTGCTCACCACCAGAGCATCCCGCTGCTACACATCCGTGGCCTTCGCCAGGGATTCCTTCCTGGTTTTCGGTAAGGAAACCCGGGGGCTGTCCCCGGAGATTTTAAGCGCGTTTCCGGAAAGCCAGATCAGGATTCCCATGAGGGGGGAAGCCCGTTCCCTGAATCTGGCCAACTCGGTTGCCGTGGTCCTGTACGAAGCCCTCAGGCAGCAGGGCTTCCCTGCCCTGGTTTAAGAAGGCGCAAATAAACACCCGATCCGCACCTGGGGGCACAAACCGTAAGCTGCAGCAGTTGGGGAACAGGGTGCGGGCATCAAGGCGGGATTCCCATGTGGTTCTTGTTCTCACAGGCGGAATTGGGGTATAATCCCCCTTGAAATGATAAAAAAGGGGGATTTTTTGTGAGCGTTATTAAAAAGATCCAGTCCTACCTGGATCAATACGATATGGGGCTGAAGATTATTGAATTTGAAGAGAGCACCCGCACTTGCGAACTGGCGGCCAGGGCACTGGATGTGGAAGTTGGCCAGATTGCCAAAACGATAGTGTTCCTGGCCGACGGGCAGCCCGTACTGGTTGTGGCCAGCGGTGACAGGAAAATTAAAACAGGCAAGCTGAAACGGCTGCTCGGGGCTGGTAAGGTTAAGATGGCCGACCCCGGGACGGTCAGCCGGGTCACCGGCTTCACCGTTGGCGGTGTTTGCCCCCTGGCGCTGCCGGAAAAGCTGCCCATATTCCTGGATGATACCATGCACCGTTTTCCGGTTGTTTATGCTGCAGCCGGTACACCTAACTCCGCTTTGCCGCTGACCATGGACCAGCTGCAGGAGATCACCGGCGGGCAGTGGGCGGATTTGGTTTAGTTCCGCGCCGGCGGGGCTGCCGTTAAAGTTCGTCCCCGGGGCTTTAAGCGGTGTTTTTAAAATTTTTGCCTTTGGTTCCCCCGCTTTTTACCGGTAAAGGGCGGGTTAACCAGGTTGCAGGGGTTCTTTCCGGAATATGAGCTGCCAGCGGACTAAAGGATTTTCCGGATTTAAAAAAGAATAATTCTGTGAAGATGTGATTTTAAAATCATTATCAGTTAGATAAGAGGTGGTGGCCGTTTGTTTGTCCATTTGCATCTTCACACGGAATACAGTCTATTAGACGGAGCGGCCAGGATCGATAAAGCCGTAGCCAGGGCCAAGGAGCACGGGATGCCCGCCCTGGCTATCACCGATCACGGCGCCATGTATGGTGTAATAGACTTTTACAAAGCCTGCAGAAAAGCTGAAATCAAGCCCATCCTGGGCTGTGAGGTATACGTCGCCCCCCGGGGCATGTCCCAGCGCACTCCGAAAATAGACGACAACTTGTACCACCTTGTTCTCCTGGCTGAAAACCAGGAAGGTTACAAAAACCTGCTGAACCTGGTTACCCTGGGCTTCACCCAGGGGTTTTACTACAAGCCCAGGGTGGACAAAGAAGCCCTGGCCGGGAACAGCCGGGGGCTGATCGCCCTGAGCGGGTGTATCGCCGGGGAGGTAGCCTCAAATGTGCTGCGCGGACAGCCCGGGCAAGCCCGTCAGGCCGCGGAGACCTACCGGGATATCTTTGGGCCGGATAACTTCTTCCTGGAGCTTCAGGATCACGGCTTTGAGGAGCAGAAGACAGCCAACCGGGAGTTGCTGAAAATCCACCAAGAAATGGGGATCCCCCTGGTTGCCACCAATGACGTCCACTACGTCCGGCGGGAGGACGCCGCCAATCAGGATGTGCTCATGGCCATCCAGACCGGCAAGAGTGTGGACGATCCGGGACGGATGAAATTTCAATCAGAAGAATTATATTTGAAAAGCCCCCGGGAGATGCGCCTCCTCTTTGGGGAACTGCCGGAAGCTATGGGCAACACGGTGGAAATTGCCGGCCGCTGCAACGTAGAGCTGGAATTCGGCAAGTATTTTTTACCCCATTACGCCGTACCCGGGGGCTGCGATGCCGACGCCTACCTGGACGAACTTTGCCGCCGGGGCGCCCGCAGGCTTTACGGCGAGTTGGGAGAGGAAGTCAAAGGGCGCCTGGACTATGAGCTGGAAGTTATCAAGCAGATGGGCTATTCGGCCTACTTTTTAATTGTTTGGGATTTCATTCATTTTGCCAGGGAGAAAGGGATCCCGGTAGGTCCGGGGCGCGGTTCCGCCGCCGGCAGTCTGGTGGCCTACAGCCTGGGAATTACCAACATTGACCCCTTGAAGTACGGGTTGCTGTTCGAACGTTTTTTAAATCCCGAAAGGGTATCCATGCCGGACATCGATATCGACTTTTGCTTTGAGCGGCGGGGTGAAGTCATTGACTACGTGGCGCATAAATACGGCTACGACAGGGTGGCCCAGATTATCACCTTTGGGACCATGGCCGCCCGGGCCGCCATCCGGGACGTGGGGCGGGCGCTGAACATGCCTTACGGCGAAGTTGACAGGGTGGCCAAGATGGTGCCGGCAGAACTGCATGTCACCATCGAGAAGGCCCTTAACGACGCGGCGGACCTGAAGGAACTCTACGAACAGAAGCCGGAGGTGAGGAAATTAATCGACACGGCGGCCGCCCTGGAGGGGATGCCCAGGCACGCTTCCACCCACGCCGCCGCCGTGGTCATCACCAAGGATCCGCTTACCGATTATCTTCCCCTGTACAAAGCCTCCGATGGTCCCGTGACCACTCAGTTTGCCAAGGATACGGTGGAGGAACTGGGCCTGTTGAAGATGGATCTTCTGGGTTTAAGGACCTTGACCGTAATCAGCGACGCAGTGCAACTGATTGCCGGCAGTACGGGTGAAAAAATTGATATAGAAAAAATACCCATGGACGACAGGGCAACCTACGAGATGCTGTCCAGGGGGGAGGCCACGGGGGTATTCCAGCTGGAAAGCGGCGGCATGAGGAGTATCCTGCGAGATCTGAAGCCCGAGGTTTTTGAAGACATCGTGGCGGTGGTGGCGTTGTACCGTCCCGGCCCCCTGGGCAGCGGCATGGTTGTGGATTTTATTAAAAACAAACACGGCGTTAACAGGACGACCTACCTCCATCCTAAACTGGAGCCCATTTTAAGGGATACCTACGGGGTGATACTCTATCAGGAGCAGGTTATGCGCATTGCCAGCGATCTGGCCGGTTTTACCCTGGGCGAGGCGGACTTGCTGCGCCGGGCCATGGGCAAAAAAAAGCCGGAAATCATCGCGGGACTGCGCAGCCAGTTTATAGAGGGCGCCGTACAGAATGGGGTGGACAGGGATATTGCCGGTCAGATTTTTGATTTGATGGAGTATTTTGCCGGCTACGGTTTTAACAAATCCCATTCGGCGGCCTACGCTTTGATTACTTACCAGACTGCCTATTTGAAGGCCAACCACCCCCTGCCTTACATGGCCGCCCTCCTGACCTCCGTAAGGGACAACGCGGACAAGGTGGCGGTCTATATTGAGGACTGCCGCAGACAGGGAATCGAAGTCCTGCCCCCCGATGTCAACGAAAGCCGGGAGAGCTTTACGGTTGCCGGAAACAAGATACGCTTCGGCCTGGCGGCGGTGAAAAACGTTGGCCTGGGGGCGGTGGAGTCAATTATCCGGACCAGGAATGCGGGCGGGCCCTTCAGCGGTTACGTTGATTTCTGCAGGCGCCTGGATACCAAGGTGGTCAACCGGCGGGTTCTGGAAAGCCTGATCAGGTGCGGCGCCTTTGATTCCCTGGGCCACCGCCGGGCCCAGCTAATGGCAGTTGTGGATCAGGGTCTGGCCCTGGCCCAGCAGTCCCAGCGGGAAAGGGAAAACGGGCAGCTTTCCCTCCTGGATTTGATGGGGGAAAGCGCCCGGGAGGTTGTCAGCATCAGCCTGCCTGAGCTGCGCGAGTTTCCCAAGGATGAAATGCTGGCCATGGAAAAGGAGGTGCTGGGCCTCTACATCAGCGGTCATCCCCTGGACCAGTACCGGGGCGCTTTAGACACGCTCGCCGCCAATAGCGCGGCGGAAATCTACGAACTGGCGGAAGAAAGTGCGGTGGTGCTGGGGGGGATGATTACCGGAGTTAAGAAAATCAACACGAAAAAAGGGGACAATATGGCCTTTTTGACCCTGGAGGACCTGACCGGTACGGTGGAGGTGATTGTCTTTCCCCGGGTTTACCTGCAAAGCCGTCTGGCCATCCGGGAGGACGAAGTTGTTCTGGTGAAGGGCCGGTGCAGCGGAAGCGGGGAAGAAGTTAAAATAATCGGGGAAGAGATATCCACCCTGGATTGCCACCTGGGTGGGGAACTTCACTTAAGAATTGACAGCATTTGTTCTGACCTGCTGGATCAAGTCCAGGTTGTTCTGGGCAGCTTCCGGGGAGGCTGCCCCGTATACCTTCATTTTATTAAGGAAAAAAGAGTGGTCAAGACGGGTGAGGAATTCTGGGTAGACCTGTCCGGGCCGGTTGTAAGCAGGTTGGAGGATCTGCTGGGGAGGTCGGGAATTAAAATTAAAAGGATTTCGGATCTGTCCGGAGATGGGAAGACCGGTTCATCCGGCAGGCTTTCCGCCCCCGGGACGGGCCGGCCGCCCCTTGCCTATGAGCCGGGGGGGGAGCGGGGCAAACCGGTTGCCGCGAAGGACTGTCATGTCCCTTACGCCGCCGGTTCCGGGGAAACGGGCGTGAAAACAACGGAAAAATTCTTTAGTATTCTGGAATTATAGCGGGGAAACTTTTCTTGGTTTTGAAAATCACGTCTAAATCAGGCGCCGCATATATATTTGAGGAATAAAGGTGTAAACAGGAGGCAAAAATGTTACCTGAATAAAGAGAAAATTGGTGTCGTTGGCAAACTAAATGATAACAAAATAAATAAAGTTAACACCTTTATGGACGATCTGGTGGCGGGTATAGCTTCGGCGGCGGCGGCAAAAATAGCCCACAACGCCGGCTGCCTTCGCAGCCGGGACCCCGGCGGCGGGATCTGAATTTCCGAAAAGCAGGGCGCTTGTAAAAGTATTTACCCTGTGTTATGATAATTCTGTTATAAAAAGGTAATATCTAAGAGGTGATTTTTGTTGCAGACCATAGGTGATACTGCAAGCGAATATGTCGTTATCAAAGCGCTGGAGAACGGCGTTACCATTATCGGGCTGACCCGGGGCAAGGACACAAAGTTTCACCATTCGGAAAAATTGGATAAAGGTGAGATTATGATTGCCCAGTTTACGGAGCATACCTCGGCCATCAAAATCAGGGGGAGGGTGGAGGTGCTGACCAGGCACGGCGGTCTCCGGTCGGATGAGTGACTGAAGTATCCAGAGTGTAAGCTCTGGATATACTTATTTTTAGCCGATTAGAGGATTCCGCCCGGACAGGTAGAAAAAGTCCAATAACGGCAAAGGGCAGAGGGGGCTTACACGTGTGGACGGTGGTATATATCGCGCCCAATCAAAAAGAGGCCAAAAGACTGGAAAAAATGCTTGCAACTGAGGGGTGTCTGGTAAAGTTAAGGGCGATCGGATTACCACAGGCCAACAACCCCTGTTCCATTGAAATTCTGGTGCCGGAGTCGGAAGTGGACGAGGCCCTGGAAATCATCAATACCGTCTGACTGCATTAAGAACTGCATGCAGCAAAACAGAATATAAATTAAAAATGTGCTTGCTAAAGAACAAAAGTGTACAAAGGTTAAGCAAACGCAGTAATAACTTAAAATAATCTTCACGGATTTTAAAGTACATTTGTTAAGGAGTGCTTTTTTTGGTTTTGGATTTTATTGGCCGGCAAGAAGGTATTACTTCGCAGCCTGAATCTGAAAACAGGGATATTCCGGAGGGTACCTGGGTGAAATGCCCGCGTTGCGATGAAGTTTTATTTAATAAGGAACTGGAACAGAACAAAAAGGTATGCCACAAGTGCGGCTATCATTTCAGGGTTGCCGCCCATGAGCGGATGGAGATGACCCTGGACGAGGGCAGCTTTAAGGAAACGGATGCAGATATGCTTCCGGTCAACCCCCTTGATCTGCCTGATTATAAAAGCAAGCTGGACACTGCCGTCAAGAACACCGGGCTCAATGAAGCAGTGGTTACCGGAGAGGGATCCATTGGCGGCTATCCTGTTGTTATGGTGGTTATGGACGCCCGCTACATGATGGGGAGCATGGGTACCGTGGTGGGTGAAAAGATCACCAGGGCCATTGAGGCCGCCGCTGCCGGCCGTAAATCTTTGATAATTTTTTCCGCTTCCGGGGGGGCCAGGATGCAGGAGGGGATTCTTTCCCTGATGCAGATGGCCAAAACCGTGGCTGCCCTGGCCAGGCTGGAAGAGGCGGGTCAGCTCTATATTTCGATCCTGACCGATCCCACCACCGGCGGTGTCAGTGCCAGCTTTGCGGCCATCGGCGATATTATCATAGCAGAACCGAGGGCGTTAATCGGTTTTGCCGGGCAGCGCGTGATTGAACAGACTATTCGCCAGAAGCTGCCGGAGGGTTTCCAGCGGGCGGAATTCTTAAAGGAGCACGGCTTCGTGGACATGATTGTTCCCAGACCCCAATTGAGGGCTGCGCTGACCGGGCTTCTGGATTTACACATGCGGGGGGAGAACTAGTTTAATGCAGTCACTTTTAGAGTTTGAAAAGCCCATTGAAGAAATGGAAATAAAAATCACCGAACTGCGGAAGTTTTCCAAGGATAAAGGTATCGACCTGACAAATGAAATCTCTATCCTGGAAAACAGGGCCAGGGAAGTTAAAGAGTCCATTTACAGTAATCTCAATTCCTGGCACAAGGTTCTGATTGCCAGGCATCCTGAACGGCCCAATGTATATGATTATCTTAGATACCTTTTCACGCAGTTCTACGAATTATACGGGGACCGGCTCTACGGGGACGATCCGGCGGTGATGGGCGGCATCGCCCGTTTCCGGGGCCGCGCGGTAACCGTCCTGGGTCACTTGAAGGGGAAGGACACCAAGGAAAATTTGTCCCGGAATTTTGGCATGGCTCACCCCGAGGGCTACCGCAAGGCTATGCGCCTGATGAAGCAGGCCGAAAAGTTTAAACGCCCCTTGATTTGTTTTATCGACACACCCGGGGCCTATCCCGGTATGGGCGCGGAGGAGAGAGGTCAATCCGAAGCCATTGCCCGTAGTATTCTAACCATGGTCAATCTCAGGACGCCCATTGTTGCGGTGGTAATTGGAGAGGGCGGCAGCGGCGGCGCCCTGGCCTTCGGCGTGGGAGACAGGGTTTTGATGCTGGAGCATACAATTTATTCGGTTATATCTCCGGAGGGTTATGCCAGTATCCTGTGGAAGGATGCCGGCAGAAGCAAGGATGCCGCTGAAACTTTTAAAATTACCGCCCAGGATGTCTTTAAGCTGGGTGTGGTTGACGGGATTGTGCCCGAACCACCGGGGGGGGCGCATCGCGACCCCGGGGCCGCCGCAGAGAATCTGGGCCGGGCGATATCTGAAAACCTGGATGAATTGCTCTCAATGGAGCCGGAAATACTTATCAAAAGCAGGTACGAAAAGTTCCGGGCTATCGGGCGGGTAAATATAACCTGAGATTTTTCGCCGAACACCCTCATATAAAAGCAGGTCCAGAGGGAGGTAAATTCATTGCAAAGGATTGCCTTGTTAACCAGTGGCGGGGATTCACCGGGAATGAATGCCTGTATTAGAGCCGTGGTACGCAAGGCCATCTACCACGGGATGGAAGTCATTGGGATCAACCGCGGTTTTAACGGTTTTATTGAGGCGGACATGGCGCCGATGAACCTCGGCTCGGTGGCGGATATCATTCACCGGGGCGGCACCATCCTGCGCACTGCCCGTTCGGAACAGTTTCTGACCCGGGAGGGACGGGCCCGGGCCTATGAAAACGTAAAACGGTTTGGCCTGCAGGGTCTTGTAGTAATAGGAGGCGACGGGTCCTTTCGCGGGGCGCGCCTTTTTAACCTGGAGTACAACCTGCCGGTGGTCGGGGTGCCGGGTACAATCGATAATGATATTCCGGGCACGGATCAGTCCATCGGATTTGATACGGCTGTCAATACCGTTGTTGAGGCCATTAATAAAATCAGGGACACGGCTACTTCCCACGAGCGTACATTTATAATTGAGGTGATGGGCAGACACTGCGGGTATATTGCGCTGGCTGCGGGACTGGCCGGGGGCGCCGAGTCGATCCTGATTCCGGAACGCTCTTTTAACTTTGAAGATATTTGTGATCGTTTGATGCGGGGCTACCGCCGCGGCAAGCTGCACAGCATTATCGTGGCGGCCGAGGGTGCGGCCAACGCCCTGGAAATGGGGCTGAGAATCAAGGAGCGTACCGGCTTCGACACCAAAGTCACCATTTTGGGGCACCTTCAAAGGGGCGGGTCGCCTTCCGCCGCCGACAGGATTATGGCCAGCCGCCTGGGCGCCAGGGCGGTTGAACTGCTTATGGCCGGGGAAAAGGTAAAGATGGTGGGGATCAAAGCAGGGCGGATAGTAACCCCGGAGATCGAGGAGGCCCTGGCTGAAACCAGAACAATTGACCTGGACATGTATAACCTGGCCGGCATTCTGTCGATTTGAAGGAGGGTTATATTTTGCGCAGAACTAAGATCGTTTGCACCATAGGCCCTGCCACCGATGATCTAAATATTATCAGGAAGTTGATTCAGGCCGGGATGAATGTGGCCCGTCTTAATTTTTCCCACGGAACCCGGGAAGGGCATGGGCGGCTCTTTGCCCTTATCCGCCGGGCGGCGGCGGATACCGGAAAAAATGTAGCTCTGATGCTGGATACCAAGGGCCCGGAAATCCGCCTGGGTTTTTTCAAAGAGGAGCCGGTCTGCCTTAAGGAAGGCTCCCGGGTGACTTTAACCACCGAAGAGGTCAAGGGGGACAAGGAACGCGTTCCCGTGTCCTACAAGGGCCTGCCCGGGGATGTCCGGGAAGGCGACATAATCCTTCTGGACGACGGCTTAATCGAACTCAAGGTTCTCTCCATAAAAGAAAAAGAGATCCTTTGCCAGGTTGTGAACGGCGGCGAAATCACCAGCCAGAAAGGTGTTAATGTGCCCGGGGTAACGCTGAACCTCCCGGCTTTAACGGAAAAAGATATTCAGGATATCAGATTCGGGATTAAACACAACGTCGATTTTATAGCTGCTTCCTTTGTCCGGAAGGCAGCCGACGTTCTGGATCTGCGCAGGGTTTTGGAAGAAAACAGCGCTGAAATAGATATTATTGCCAAAATTGAAAACAGGGAAGCAGTGCAAAACCTGGAGGAAATCATCAAGGTTTCCAATGGTGTCATGGTGGCCAGGGGCGATCTCGGCGTGGAAATACCCGTTGAAGAGGTCCCCCTGTTGCAAAAAACCATCATCAGGCTTTGCAACCATTCCGGTAAGCCCGTGGTGACGGCGACTCAGATGCTGGAATCCATGATTAATAATCACCGCCCCACCAGGGCGGAAGCCAGTGACGTGGCCAACGCCATTTTTGACGGGACGGATGCGGTGATGCTTTCCGGGGAAACAGCAGCGGGCAAATATCCCCTGGAGGCGGTCAGGACTATGGCCCGGATTGCTGAGCGGGCGGAGGCTGCCTTGCATTACGGTGAAATGCCGGGGGAAAAGAGGTGTGTTTCACCCCGGCGCACGGTAACAGACGCTATCAGCTTCGCCAGCTGCGCCACTGCCAGGGACCTTGGGGCCGCGGCAATTATAACTTCCACGGAGTCCGGACACACGGCCAAGATGGTTGCAAAATACCGGCCCCGGGCTCTGATTGTGGCAGTCACACCCCATGCCGGTGTGATGCGGAAGCTGGCCTTGACCTGGGGAGTCCAGCCGCTTCTGGCCGCGTCCAAAATAAACACCGACGAGATGATGTCCACTGCCGTGGGGACCTCCTTAACAGCCGGTCTGATTAAGGGCGGCGACCTGGTTGTTTTTACCGCAGGCATGCCGGTGGGGGTACGGGGCACAACCAACCTGATCCGCGTTTTAACAGTGGGCGATATTCTGGCCCGGGGTACCGGGATCGGCCACAGGGCGGCCACAGGTTCCGTTCGGTTGGCCCGCAGCGCCGGGGAGGCCCTGGCCAAAGTGAAAGAAGGGGACGTCCTGGTGGTCACAGCCACGGATATTGAATACATTCCGGCGCTCCAAAGGGCGGGGGCTGTTGTTACGGAGGTAGGAGGACTGACCTCCCATGCAGCTATTGTCTGCCTGGAATTTGGCATACCGGTGGTGGTCGGGGTGGAAGGGGCGTCCGCGGTTCTGCCGGATGGCGAAACTGTCACTGTAGACGGGCAAAGGGGACTTATTTACAAGGGTACGGCCAGAGTTTTGTAAGATTCATGAAATATTCCCTCTTCGGGCATTCTAACCTTGGACGCCGGAAGGGGGATTTTTTTGTTCGATTTTATAGTGAATTATCTTACCGCCCTTGGTCTTGGCGGACTTCTGGCGGGAGTGTTTATTGAAGCAATGGGATTACCGTTTCCCGGGGGTATTATGGTTGTTCTGACGGGGTTCCTGGTCAATCAAGGAAGACTGGGTTTTTTAAGTGCCTTGACCGCCACCCTGGCAGGCTACACGGCAGGTTCCTTTACCGCGTATCTTATCGGCCGGAATCTGGGCCAGCCCTTTTTTCTTTGGTGCGGCAAGTACCTGAGGATTAACCCCGGGCGATTGGCCCAAACACAGTCCTGGCTGGACCGCTCGGCGCCGGCTTTTATTATTTTAGGGCGATTTCTGCCCGGTGTGAGCAACTTGACCCCCTACATGGCCGGTGTAAGCAAAATTGGGGTTGGCTATTTTCTTTTTTACAACATGATCTTTACCCTGGGCTGGGGCTTGCTCTACCTGCTGCTGGGAATGTTTTTCGGACATAATTACCGGCTTATTTCCAGCTATTTGAACAACGGCCTGCCCTTCGTGGGGTTGGGACTGCTGGGTATATACCTGGCCTACATTTACTTTAAAAAATACAGGAAACGGATAAAAAACATATAAGGGGATGCAATTTTACACACCCTGGAGGAAAAATAGAAACCCGGCGAGAATAATTATCCTAATAAAGATGATCCGGTAAACGGGGTTGAGTAAATGATTAAGGTTGTGAAAGGCGATCTTACCGAACTTGCCGCGGACGCCGTGGTCAACGCCGCCAACAGCCGGCTTTTGATGGAGGCGGGCGTAGCGGGCGCCATCAAGCGCAAGGGTGGCTCCGCCATTGAGGCGGAGGCTATGGCCCGGGGGCCGGTGCCCGTGGGAGAAGCGGTGGTGACCGGCGCCGGTGCACTCAAGGCGAAGTATGTGATTCATGCCGCGGTAATGGGTCCCGATAGGGTCACGGACGCGGCAATGGTCCGGCTGGCCACCAGGAACGCCCTTCAAAGGGCCGGGGAACTGGGGCTAAAAAGCGTGGTTTTTCCGGCCCTGGGCACGGGTACAGGGGGACTGGACCTGGATCTTGCCGCCGCTGTAATGGTGAGTGAAGTGCGTAGCTGCATGGTCCGGGGCAGCGGATTGGAGAAAGTTGTATTTGCCCTGTTTGACGAAAAGGGTTACCAGGCCTTTTTCAGGCTCACCGGGCGTAGCCGGATCGTCTGTCTCGGTGACAGTATTACCTTAGGTTACCCTTACGGTCCGGAAGCTTCCTGGGTAGATATCTGTGCCGGTACTTCCGGGCTGGATCTGGTGAACAAAGGTATCAATGGTGATACCACCTGGGATATGCTGGCACGTTTCTGGTATGATGTGGTGGAGTTGGAGCCGGCCTATGTAATTATCCTTGGCGGGACGAATGACATATTTTCGGGGATTTCATTAGAGGGTATACAGAATAATGTGCTGTATATGGTCAAGGAAGCCCTGGATCAAGGAATTTGCCCAATCCTCGGCCTGCCCCCGCCGATCAACATTTTCCGGGCGGGCAGCTTTTTCCCCCGTTCTATGATCGGATCCCTCGCGCGGCAATTAACGGTTCTTGTTAACTGGATTGAGGAATTTGCAACCGCCCAGGCGCTGCCTGTACTTGATTTTCAAGCGCCTTTGACGGACCTGGATTCCGGAAAAGCAATCCCCTGCTATTACGGGGACGATGCTCACCCAAACCGGAGCGGCTACATGTCCCTGGCCCTGGCGGCCGAAGATCTGGCGCTGCGACTAAAAAAGGGCCTGGGCTAAAAAGCTGTCAGTTCTTTTTGTCATAAAAACAGCGAACGCAACCAGCGCTGAAGCCTGTTCAACAAGCCGGATCTTTCGGACTCCCTTATCTCTTCCTTTTTGCTTTGAACTGCTTTACCCTGAACTGCGCCGGTTTGCCCGGTTTGAACCAGCCGGGTTTTTACCAGGACGGGGATCAGCTTACCATGTTCATCCCTGATATATTTTCCTTTAATTTTAACTTGCCCGTACACGGATGGAGACAGAAAATTGACGGCGTTTTCTTCCGTAAGTTTTTCAACTTCTTCAAGGATAGGCCACTGCTTTCTTACCATAATTTTACACCCCGCTTATCATTATATGTCTTCCTGAACTGAATGAAAAGAACATTTAAAGAAACGTTAAAAGAAACCTTAAAATTCTAAAAAAACAATAATGGGAGGTGTAATTTGAACCCGGGGATTTATTAGAAATCCTAATAAGTTTTGATCAGGCATCCAAGGGTTAGCAAGTATTACAATGGGGGTAATAGGGATGTGTAAAGAAATATCCTTTCCCGAATTTATCGGAGAGACAGAACAGGCTGTGGTTCTGGTAGTACCGTCCCTGGATCAGAACTTAACCGGATTATTCAACCGTTTTTATGAGGGAGATGAAATAGATTACTGGTTTAACTGGGAGCTGATTATTGCCGGCAATGGCGAGTATATGGTTACACTGGAAATTGGCTGGGAAGGTGAGGAAGTAATCGTTATTGGATTTAACCCGGTTATGTGGGAATACCTGCCGGTCATTACCAAAAGGGACCATTTATTACTAATGACCGACTGGAAACTGATTGAGGAGGGTATTGCAGCGGGCATGGACGTGTTAGGCCGGTTCAGGCCCAGGGTCCTGCTGGTCCGTGACGCCGGCCGGGGAATGGCGGGCTTATCCGGCAAGGTGGCGGATGAGGCTATGTTCTGCAAGGAAAGTCCGGAACTGGTTCAACTATTGGAAATACTACAGGACAGCCGAAAGCCGTCCTGTTCCATGCATTAATGCCTTGCGGATAGCTCGGGAAAACGAAAATATATATATCCACAGGAATGAAATTGAATTGTCCAACAAAATAGGTAACAAACCGGGGTAGAGACCGGTTTGTTACTGTGCCGGCATTTAGATTTGAATGTAAAAGGCCTTCTCTTCTTCATTAAAGGCAACACCATATTTGCCCTTTTGATCGATTTTGAAATGCTTGAAGAAACCCCTTGCCCCAATTTTGTTCCGGTTTAGGACCAGCCCGTTATCTGTACCTGAAGGTTTAATCCGAATGGTTCTTGTTTCCGGGTCATAGGCCAGTTCTACATGTTTTGTATTAATTTTGTCCAATAATTTTTTATTTAAGGTAAGGTGATTCTTGGAAATAGCTATAGTGGCTTCTTTCTCAATACGTGGTTTATAAACTTCAAAAGCCATTTTACCTGTCAACCCCTTATGATTTTTATCTGAATTATAAATGATAATTTTAATATAGTCAAATACTTAGATCTAATTCGTCAACATTTATCACTTATAACTATAACTCTGTTATAATAAATTGGTATATAGATAGGACCTTCATACAGTCGTATAGCGGTAGGAATTAAATTTCCTGAAAGTTTGATCCTTTTGTGCAGTTGGATCTACAGTTGTCCCATAACATCACGGCCGGTTCATTGTCCAGTAAAGACTTCAACATCATCGCGCAGTCAGGAGCTTACAAATCAGGTTGTTTGCAACCATTCAAGAGAGTGTGAGATTTTAAGAAATACAAAGCTATCAAGAGTAACCGCTGGTTAATAGAGGGAGGTATTATTGTCATGTTGAACTTGCTTGGAAAAGTAATGGGAAAAAAGGGCGGATCAAAAACCAAAGTGGTGAGATGCCTGTGCGGCGAGGAGGCGGAACGCGTTCCGGACGATACCAGAGACATATATTTTTGCCGGAAATGCAATAAGCTTCTTTGTTATTCGGTTTACAAACCAAGCATCTTTAAGGTTCGCCCGATAAGTCTGGCCTGGCTGAAAAGAAAGCATTAACTGAGTTAAAAAAAGGGATATGGCCGCAGACCATATCCCGGGGTAACTTTTTAAAGATTCTGGTTCATTTTATACTGGGGTTCCTGCTTTTCAACATAGTTAACACGGCCTTTTAATGTTTGAACGATACCTTCCAATTGACGGTTTAAGTCGTTAAACATTTTTTTAGCCGTCTGGTCCTGGCTGTCCAGGGCAAAGGTTTGCAAATCGGCGGCGGCCCCTTCCAGATTCGCCAGGGTATGGTGCATCTTGGTTCCTATGGTCACGTGTTTCTGACACCTCCTTGGGTTAAAGAATTATTCTCATTATGTCCAGCCAGGGTTTCCAATAAAGCCGGGAATATTTAACATGGCTCCTCCCGATAAATAATATCAGGAGCAAAGCCGTAGGATCATAAGTGTTTTCAAACACGCGCCCTGCCGTGGAACCGATTGAAAAGCTGTAAACCGCGGTTTTTTCTTTTTGCTCAAAAAACATTTTCCTTGTTCTTTATGCATGCAGGGTAGTGACAGGTGTTTGGCCCGGTGCATTCATAAGCGGTAATGCAGATAGGGGGCTTTTTACCTATGAACGGGGTAAGCAACAAGTGGAAAATATTAATTGTTGTGCTCGCCGGTATAATAATGGGGCCCCTGGATGCCAGCATTGTTTATATAGCCTTGCCTTCCATAGCCAGGTACTTCGGCGTTGACCCGGCAACGGTAGGATGGGTTTCCATGGCCTACCTTCTGGTTATGAGCAGTTTTTTACTGGCTTTCGGACGCCTGGGGGATATGTTTGGTTTTAAGCGCCTTAATATAACCGGCCTGTTAATTTTCACGGGAGCCTCCGCTCTTTGTGGTCTGGCCCCCAGCCTGGGCGCGCTTATTTTTTTCCGGGGCCTCCAGGCGGTGGGCGCCGGTTTGACCATGGCCATGGCCCCCGCCATTATCACAGCCGCCTTTCCGCCCCGGGAAAGGGGCAAGGCCCTCGGTCTGAACGGTATGGTTGTGGCGGTAGGCCTGGCTTTGGGTCCCAGCCTGGGGGGACTGCTGGTGCAGGCCATGGACTGGCGGCTTATTTTTTTTGTTAACGTACCCATTGGTATTGCGGCCTGCATCTGGGGTTTCAGGGTTCTGCCCGAAACCCGCAGGGTAAGTGAAACCCGTCCCGGGTTTGACCTGCAGGGCTCGCTGCTGGCCTTTTCAGGCCTGTTTGCCTTGCTTCTTTTTATCAGCAGGGGTCAGTCCCTGGGTTGGAACTGGCCAATCTTGCTGCTCGGCCTTCTGGCCCTGGTTCTGTTGCTCCTGTTTGTTCTCCACGAGAAGCGTACACCACAGCCGCTGCTGGACCTTACCCTTTTCCTCAGTCCGGTTTTTTCTGCCGGGAACGGTGCCGCTCTCCTGAATTTTATGACCCAGTATGTAATTGTTTTTGTTACTCCTTTTTTTCTCCAGGAACACCTGGGATATACTGCCGGACAGGCAGGCGTAACGATGACCGCCTTTCCCCTGACGGTGCTCATAGTTGCCCCCCTGGCCGGGGCCATATCCGATAAAATCGGCCAGCGGGGCCTGGCCTTTGCAGGTTCCTTGCTTTGCACAGCGGCAGCTGTTGCCCTGGCAACCCTTGGCCCCGCGGCAAGTCCCCTTGATCTGGTCTGGCGTCTCTGTTTGTTCGGAATCGGCACGGGCTTGTTTCAGTCTCCCAATACCAGCGCCATTATGGGCGCGGCGCCCGTCTCCCGCCTGGGTATTGCTTCGGGGGTCCTGGCTACGGTCCGGAATATAGGTATGGTACTGGGGATTGCCCTGGCGGGTGTGGTGCTGACCACGGGTCAGATCACCGCCGCAAGCCAGCCCGGCGCCCTGTTCCACGGCTTGCGGAGCGCCTTTCTGGCTGCCGCCCTGGTTTCCCTGGGCGGGACGGCATTATGTCTTTTATGGTCAAATAAATAACTTAATTGCGGGCGGGAGTTATCAATTTTAATAAAAAAACCAAAACGGGGAAATATATCTTTGATTAAAAAATAAACCAAGGAGCAAGTTGAATGCTGCTGGGAATTTTTCGCACTATAGTTTTATTTATCGTGGTGGTTGTTGGTTTAAGGTTAATGGGTAAAAAACAAATCGGCCAGCTGCAGCCCTATGAGCTGGTTATAGTTATTATGCTTTCAGCCCTGGCGGCGATTCCCATGGAAAACACCGGGGTGCCCCTGTTAAGCGGCCTGTTTCCAATTATCACACTTCTGCTGGCGGAAGTTGTCCTGTCTTACATATCTCTTAAGAGTGAACGGGCCAGGGGAATAATTTGCGGTACGCCCAGCGTCTTGATCGAAAACGGTAAAATCCTTGAGCAGGAGTTGAAACGTATTCGCTATAATATCAATGATTTGCTGGAGCAGCTGCGGACCAAGAACATGCCCAATATAGCCGATGTCGAATTTGCCATTCTGGAAACCAGCGGGGAGTTAAGCGTTATCCCCAAGTCCCAAAAAAGACCCCTGGTTCCGGCGGACTTAAAAGTTGCCACCTCCTACGAAGGGCTTCCCACGACCCTCGTGATTGACGGGTATGTGTTTAAACAAAACTTGCAGAAAATGAACCTTAGTATGGATTGGTTGAAGACAGAATTAAAGAAGTTCGGTGTTGCCCATTTTAAAGAAGTCCTTTTTGCCAGCCTTGATTCCGACGGAAAACTGTTTTACCAATTAAAAACCAGAACCAGCTAGAGGGTGAAAAAATAAAAAAACAGGGGTATCTTTAAAATGCGCGTACTGGCAGGGCTGTTTCTTGCATTCGCAATAATTATCGCAACGGGTATTTGGACAAACCATACGTTAAAAAAATCCACGGAAGAGTTTCTTGGGAGCATCGGTGAGATCGAACAGAGTCTTGAGAACAATCACTGGGAGGCGGCCCGGGAGAGATTCCGGGAAATGGAGAAATCCTGGGAAAAAAAATCAAAGTGGTGGCAGGTTATCCTTGACCATCAGGAAATGGACAACATCGAGTTCTCCATGGCCAGGACCGGGGCATATCTGGAGAAAGAAAATATTCCGCTGACCTGGGGGCAGCTATCGGAACTAAGGTTGATGATAAGGCATATCCCGGAAAGGGAGGCTTTTAATATTCAGAATATCTTTTAAAGATCCAGGTTGCCGGAGTACTTAGTCCGCCGGTAGGAAGAAATCCCAAGGAACTGATCCGGCAAATCAAAGCTTACCAGCACAATCGAAAGACGGGTGAAGTTATGCCTTCGGGCTGGGTCGAAGGCGGACAAATCCTGAAACCCTCAAATGACCTCGCTGGTAAGGTTTGGAAGGTGTGGCAGCCCCCCAAGGATTAAAACTTTAAGGGCGCCGCAAGACTCCCTCGTCTCCGTTAAGCTCATGAATAAAATGAGGACAGGTCCGCAAAGTAAGGGGCCTGTCCTTTTTTAAGGTAAAATTTTAGCCAGAAAAACAGATTCCCTTATTACCCCGGGATGCTCCGGGACTGCAGCGACGGGAAATACGAGTTTGCCTCCCTATCATCATAACCCCGGGGGTGCCCCGGTACAGCAGCGCCAGGTGACCTTAAGCCCTAAAAAGACACCTTCCGGCCTAGAAGAAATATAACTGCCAGGGCGCCGGCCAAAATGCGGGCAATTAAACCGGATGCCTGGCGTTAAAGCTGGGACAATTCCTTATTAAGATCAACATAAAGCGTATCTTTTTTCTTGTCGTACTTAGCGCCAAACAACCCCTTTTTGCTAATATTGAAGCAATTAAAGAAACCCTTGGCGTAGATCTTTTTTTTATTCCTTAGCTCATGCCCATTCTTGGAAGGCTGGATTTTTATTATTTTTCTGTCATTATCGTAAGCCAATTCAATAGCTTTGGTGTTGAAGCTTTCCAGGGAAGGTTGATCAAGGACAATAATATTTTTGGAAAGCTTAACTTTCATTTCCCTTTTACCCGGTTTGTACACTTCAAAGGCCATAAAACAAGGCTCCTTCCTTGATAGTATATTTTTTTTAACCCTAAAAATAAACAAAGGCTCCCTGGATACCAAGGAGTCCATATAGTGATTCCTTCGGTAACCCGGCTGTCATGTTAAAGACCCGTGGCTTTGCGTCCCTGCCTTTCGTACAGGTTTGCCCTTTCGAGATGTTAAATTGTTAATTCGTTGCCAAAATTTAGTTCGGATCAGGGCAGAAACAAAGCTCCCTGGATACCAAGGAGCTCATAGGTAAATTCCTTCGGTAACCCGGCTGTCATGTTAAAGACCCGTGGCTTTGCGTCCCTGCCTTTCGTGCAGGTTTGCCCTTTCGAGATGTTAAGTTTTACTCTACCCACCTAACTCATTTTAATTGCTGCCTTTGGATTCCAACAAACACCCCCTGTGGATCCTTTTATTAATTCTACACCAGATGTTAAATTGTTACAATAACCAATTCAGCGAAAAAAGACTATTTAAAAAGTTACAATAGCTTTTCAGTAAAAATTTGATTCATAGTTATTGACATAGGTTCATAAAGGAGTATAATAAATATGAAATTATGTTCATAATAAAAGGAAAGACCAAAACGTTAGGGAGGTGGGCAGATTGAAAATAGCCATTACTGCTCAAGGTAAGAACATGGAAAGCAAGGTTGATCCAAGATTTGGGCGGGCCAGCTGGTTTGTCCTGGTGGACACGGAAACAGGGGCATATGAGGCCGTCAGTAATGAACAAAACCTGAACGCCGGTCAGGGCGCCGGGATTCAGTCGGCGGAAAACATCAGCCGCCAGGGCGCAAAGGCTGTAATTACCGGTAACTGCGGACCGAAAGCTTTTCGGACCTTGAATGCTGCCGGCATCAAAATCTATATCGGAGCCGAAGGCACGGTAGCAGAAGTCTTTGAAAAATTCAAAGCGGGTAAACTTTCGGAAGCAACCGGGGCAAATGTGGATGGCCACTGGGTTTAAACATTTCAGAATAAAATGAAAGGGGGTGCAGCAGATGCCAAGAGGAGATGGAACCGGCCCGTCGGGTCAGGGTCCGGGTACCGGTTTGGGTAAAGGTCAGTGTGGACGCGGCCAGGGCAAAGGCCAGGGTCAGGGCAGAGGTCAGGGTCAAGGCCAGGGCAGAGGTCAGGGTCAGGGCCAGGGCAGAGGTCAGGGCAGAGGCCAGGGCCAGGGCCAGGGCGGTGGTCCCGGGCAGCGGCAGGGCTAAGATCCGGACGGCTGTTAAATTTGCCATTAACCATTAACCGGTAATCATTAATAAAAAAAGACGGCAGACCGGGTTTATCAAGCTATACCGCTTAAGTTTTAAGAATATCAATGTTTTTACAACAAGGGGGGAGATTTGACATGCCAGCGTACAACGGAATGGGGCCGCAAGGCGCCGGGCCGATGTCCGGATGGGGGCGCGGCTACTGTATAACCTATTTGGACCGGGGTGCGGAATTTGTCCCTGGTTATGGCCGGAGCGTCCGGCGCGGCGCTGGTTTCTGCCGTCCCGGCGGACGTGGCCGGCGGAACTGTTTCAATGCTACCGGGCTTCCCCGCTGGTCAAGGTGGCTGACCGGAACTGTTCCAGCTGATCCGGTATACGCGCCCCAGGCAGGTACCGGGTTTGAGCTTGCCGAACTAAAAGAGCAAGTTGCCCACCTGGAAAATGCCCTTGATTACGCCAGGAAAAGGATCGCGGAACTGGAAAAGAAGGAATAGCAAATATTTGGTTAACTTCAGGGAGTAAATAAAATGGAAGCAAAAGCAACTATAGCTGTAGCCAGCGGCAAAGGCGGAACGGGTAAGACCACTGTTTCCGCCAACCTTGCCCGGGCCGCGGCTGAAAAAGGGTACAAAGCAACATATCTGGACTGTGACGTGGAAGAACCAAACGGTCATCTTTTTTTAAAACCCCGCCTGGAGCGCCGTTATCCAGTTACTATACCGGTTCCTCTTGTTGACGAAGAAAAATGTACTGGTTGCGGCGCCTGCGGGGAGATCTGCCAGTTCAGCGCAATCCTCTGCATTAACAAAACAGTTCTGACCTTCGACAAAATGTGCCATGGGTGCGGGGGATGCGCGCTGGTTTGTCCCACCGGGGCCATCACAGAACAGGGCCGGGAGATCGGCGTTGTCGAAGAGGGGAAGGCAGGCGAAATCGGCTTCCTGCATGGCAGGCTTAATGTCGGTGAAGCCATGAGCCCGCCGCTGATCAAGGCCGTACGCGCGGCGGGACGGGAAAGTGGGGGACTGGTCATAGTTGACGTGCCCCCGGGTACCTCCTGCCCTGTTATTGCGTCGCTCAGGGGGACGGACTATGTCCTGCTGGTTACCGAACCTACACCCTTCGGGCTTAATGACCTGGGACTCGCCATTGATGTGCTCAGGGAATTGGGCATACCCCATGGGGTCATAGTCAATCGGTCTGATCCGGAGTACGATCACTTTGCCCGGGACTTTTGCAGGGAAAAGGGAGTCCGGATCCTGGCGGAAATTCCCGATGACCGCAGGGTTGCAGTGGCCTATTCCAGAGGGGAACTGGCTTACGATGCTCTGCCGGAATACCGGGACCGTTTCCGGGAACTCCTGGTCTTGGTGGAGAAGGAGGCGGTAAGGTGAAAGAAATAGTTGTGATCAGCGGAAAAGGGGGCACGGGCAAAACCAGCCTGGTTGCTTCCCTGGCCGCCCTGTCTGAAACGCCGGTACTGGCGGATTGCGATGTGGACGCCGCGGATCTCCACCTGGTGCTGGAGCCCCGGATCAAACACAGGGAGGATTTTTCGGGCGGTAAGTCTGCCGAAATTATTCCCGACAGGTGCAGCAACTGTGGAAAATGTTTTGAGCTTTGCCGGTTTGAAGCAATTATCAAGGACGAGAGCAAGCAGCCGGCTTTTTCCGTGGATCCCATCGGCTGTGAAGGGTGCGGTGTGTGCAGCCATTTCTGTCCTGAAGAAGCTATAGATTTCAAACCTTCCATCAACGGCCAGTGGTTTATTTCGGATACCCGTTACGGACCCATGGTCCATGCCAGGCTAGGTATCGCCGAGGAAAACTCCGGGAAACTGGTCAGCCTGGTCAGGGGGGAAGCCAGAAAGATTGCCGAAGAAAAGGGACTGTCCTACATTATTGTTGATGGTCCGCCGGGAATCGGCTGTCCGGTTATCGCCTCGGTTACGGGTTCCGACGGCGTGCTGATTATAACGGAACCCACAGTGTCCGGTGAGCATGATCTGGATCGGGTTGCCGAACTGGTGCGTCATTTTCGGATTCCTGCCTTTCTTTGTATAAATAAATATGATTTAAACCAGGAAATGAGTGATAAAATAGAGGAAAAGGCCAGGGGCGATGGAATCAAGCCAGTGGGCCGGATCCGTTATGATCGCTCAGTCACCCGTGCCCAGGTCCAAAAGGTCCCTGTTGTTGAAATTAACGGTTCAACAGCGGCGGAAGATATTAAAAAGGTATGGGAACTTCTGGTGGCTGAAATAAGTAAAAATAATAACAATAACAACGAAGAGGTGTAAATACTGTGAAGATAGCCATGCCCGTAGCGGGAGATAAGCTATGCCAACATTTTGGACATTGTGAAAAGTTTTATTTTTTTGATGTGGATGAGCAGACCAAAGAGGTTTTAAAAGTTGATACGCTGATACCGCCGCCCCACGAACCTGGCTTGCTGCCCAGGCTGCTGCACGAGAAAGGGGTTAACGTCGTTATCGCCGGCGGTATGGGAGCAAGGGCCCAGCAGTTGTTCTCCCAGAGGGGGATCAGGGTTGTAACCGGTGCGGATCCCGATGCCGGCCTGGAGGATATTGTCAAGATGCACCTGGCAGGATCCCTGAAAACCGGTTCCAATCCCTGCGACCATTAAATCAGGCAAACAAGACAAAAAAGCCTTAAAATAATATATAATAGAACCTGGTTCAAATTTAACCATTTTAACCATACAATAAACTGGGGGGTATAGGAGTGGAAGAGAGACCGGAGTGCCAGTGTGAAGGCAATCAGGGGTGTGATTGCGGCGGCGACAAAACCGGATGCAATTGCGAAGGGGATAAAACCAGTTGTAATTGCGAGGAGGAAAGTGTCCAATCCAGTCCCGATAATTCCAAAATGGGGATTGAAAAGCTGGCTATAAACAATTTCAGCTCCGTAAAAAACGTTATTGCCATTATGAGCGGCAAAGGCGGCGTGGGGAAGTCGTCGGTAACATCTTTGCTGGCCAGCGGGTTCAGAAAAAGGGGTTTCGAAGTGGGGGTGCTGGATGCCGATTTAACCGGTCCCAGTGTGCCCAAGATGTTTGGAATTAAAGGTATGGCCGAAGGGACCGCCTTTGGTTTGCTGCCGTCGGGAAGCCCCGGCGGGATCAAGGTAATGTCTATTAATTTGCTGGTGCCGCGGGAAGATGATCCGGTCATCTGGCGCGGTCCCATCCTGGCCAATACGGTCAAGCAATTTTGGACGGACGTCATCTGGGGCGATCTGGACTACCTTTTCGTCGACCTTCCACCCGGCACAGGGGATGTCCCCCTCACGGTCATGCAATCCATTCCCCTGGACGGATTGATTATTGTGACTTCACCCCAGGAGCTTGCTGTGATGATTGTCAATAAAGCCATTAAAATGGCAAAACAGCTGGATGTACCGATTCTTGGTTTAATTGAAAATATGAGCAGCGCCGTCTGCCCGAAATGCGGCGAGGAATTCCAGTTGTTTGGTCCGGGTCACAGCGAAGAAATTTCCAGCAGGTTCCATATACCGTTCCTGGGCAGGCTCCCCGTAGACCCGTTTTTGGCAAAATTGTGCGATCAGGGTAAAGTTGAAGATTACCACCATAACCTTTTTATTAACTTTATCCCCGACAGATTTGCCGGCCCTTTGGAACAAGATAACAACGACAGCGAGAAATAAACTGTCGCTCCTTTGTCGCCAGGTTTTAAAGAGCGGCCGAAATGGCCTGTAATGACGGGAAAGGAGGGATAGACGATGTCCAGGCCGCAAAAATGCAGAAGAGTGGAGCAGTTTCCGGGGGTTACCTATTTTAAGCCCGCGGGCATCCCCGTATCCCAACTCTCCGAAGTTGTTCTGACGGTGGAGGAATTCGAATCTATCCGGCTTAAAGACCTGGAGGGATTGGAGCAAGAAGAGTGCGCCGAAAAAATGGCTGTGTCGCGGCCCACTTTCCACAGAGTCCTGACCTCCGCCCGGCAAAAAGTGGCCAACGCCCTGGTGGACGGAGCTGCAATCAGAATCACGGGCGGCAACTTTGAGCTGGTCCAGCACAGGTTAAGATGCCGCAGGTGCGGCCAGAAATGGGAGGATTCCATCTGCCGCCGCACAGTTTGTCCCAAGTGCCGGGAGGGTGATTGGCAAAAGATTGATTAATTGAAAGTTGTGAGTTAAGCTTTCAGCCAACGAGATTATTAAAACGAACAGTACACTGAATCTAAATATATACAGCGTGATCTCCGGTCACGCTGTTTTAATTGCATCGGGGGAAAATACCCGGACCAAATAAACAGCGGCAGGAAGAAAAATTGTTTTGGATAATTTCAGTCATCCAGAAGTTGGTTCAACAACTCCAGGAAAAGAGTTTCAGTTAAAGGTTTTCTACTGTCCAAAGAGAGCCAGCCCCTTCTGCCGGAATAGAGAAAGGAGAAGGACTTTTTGTAATTGGTCAGATCCACGCGCCCTATCGCCCCCAGGGCAAATCTCCCCACGGGGCAAACATCCGCGTGGATGCTCTTGGAGAGCAGCGCCAGCATCTTCACCTGATAGGCGCCGATATGCTCCTCATTCTTTGTGACGGGTACTTCCGTTACACTCAAGTCGCCCTTTTCCACCCGGTCCGCTACCCACTGCTTAATTTGGTTGTTAAGCGCATCCAGGGCCGCAATCCAGTCTTTTACGATTTCCTGGTTCCTCAAGCGTGTGTTTTCTTCCATTTCGGTCAAGGCCATCATTCCTTTTTTGAAGACATTATAAGACTTTTAATGAACACAGGTCAATAAAAAGTCTGAACGGTAATTTTTCGCGGCCGGCCACAGATAAGAGTCCGAAAAGCGTTCCCTTTGCCGAGGCGGCGTCACTGTTAACGCAATCCTGAGGAACACTTTTGATTCTTGACAAAACCCATGGCAGGGCGCCGGCGGATCAGCCCTACCGGTCCGCCGGCATTGCTGCTGAAGAACTGGCGCGGCCCGAACCCGGTAGAGGAGCAATCTTTCAGCGAACTTTTGCGGCTCTTCCGCGAGGCAAGGTAGGTGAAGGGGGCCTGAAAAAGATTGAATGATAGTGCCCGGCGCTTGAAGATAAACCCATTTTTTGATATTATTCATTTAACTTTCCAAAAGACAAGCTTCATCGGCGTGGCCTCGGAAACAAATTAAGGAAGGGTAAATATCATGCATGTTTTTATAGTCTATGCTCATCCAAGCAAAAAATCTTTCACACATAATGTTCTTAGTAAATTTATTGAAGGATTGGTTGCTTCCGACCATACATACGAAGTATCAGACCTTTACGCAATGGAATTCAAAGCCGATATGGAAACGGTTGAGTACGAGCGGGAATCCGGCAGGGAACCGGATAAAGAAGTTCCTGAAGATGTGAGAATTGAGCAGGAAAAGATACTCAGAGCTGATATTTTGATATTCATTTACCCGGTTTGGTGGAGCGATTGTCCGGCCAAGATGAAAGGATGGTTTGACAGGGTATACACATGTGGATTTGCCTACGAACATGGGGACAGAACCCAAACCAAATATAATTTCAAGAATAAAAGGGCCCTGGTTATTTGTCCGGCGGGTCATACCGCGGAACATCTTGAGCAGATTGGAATTGCGGAAAGCATGAGAAAAGTAATGATTAACGACAGGCTTTTGGGATTGGGAATAAAAGAGGCCCGGATGCATATTCTGGGAGGAACAGTATTAAAAGACCGGTTGGTTTTAAAGGAAAATCTGGAGATAGCCTTTGCGTTGGGACGTGATCTGTAAGAAATAGGCGCCGAGTAAGATTGTACCGCAAGGAGTATCTTCATGAGCCCGAACCCTGATGAAATAAGAGACAGATGCCGCAGCAACTTAAACAAATACACCATCAAGGCATTCTCTTCGATTCCCCAAATCGATAAGCCGTTGATACTGGACCTGGGATGTGGAACCGGAGTCCCGACGCTGGCTTTGATGGAAATCAGCAATGGCAGTGTTTATGCCGTTGATTCGGATAATTCATGCCTATTGTGGCTGGAAAAAAAGGTTAGGGTATTAAACTGTGCTGAAAGAATTAAAGTAATCCGTGCTTCCGCCTTTGATGAATACTTATTTGATGAGAAGTTCGATATTGTCCTTGCCGAAGGCCTGCTGAATGTGATTGGTTTTGAAACGGGGCTGCCGGTGCTGATAAAGCACTTAAAAGACATCGGATATTTGATAATTCATGATGAATACAAAAGCGACGGGGAAAAAAGAGCTATATTTAAAAAATATAATTTGGAATTGCTTAACTCATTCGTGTTGGGTGAGAACGTATGGTGGGATGGTTATTACGGCTGTCTGGAGGGATTAATTATTAGAGAAAATCAAGAATTATTCGCAAGAGAAGTCCATGAAATAATCGAGTTTAAAAAGAACCCGGCAATATTCAGGTCGATATATTATGTCCTGAAAAAAGAATGTATTTTAAGGGAAACAGGAGGAGGTACCGGTCAGGGTCAAAACTGAGCGAGGTCAGGAGATGGAACGGTCCATTAAAGATAAAGTTAACCGCTACTTGAAACGGAAGGGATGGATAGAACCATATGAAAAGGGGAAATGCTGTGTCTGATTCCGGTCATGGCGGTAAGACGGGAACAAGGGCTTTCCCGGACGGGCGCGGGTATACGGTTCCCGGTTGTGTTCTGAAGGCGCTGCTGGTATTGGTCTTTGCCTTGTCGTTTTTCACGGTGGAGATTATCCCGGTACAGGCGGAGGAAGAGCCCCAGCTGGAATGGGAAACCAGTTTCGGCTGGCCTGGTTACCGCAACAACGTGGTGGCAGCGGCGCAGTTGGATGACGGCGGGTATGTGGTGGCGGTGGAAAAAAGTCTTGACGTGGACTGGCGGCTCGATACATATGTCCCCGTCGTCGTCTGTGTGGTCAAGGTTGACGCGAACGGGCAAAAGGTCTGGGAAAAGGTGCTTGCGGAGGATTGCGGCGGTGTCGTGGACGCTGTGCAAACAGCCGACGGAGGGCTGATAATAGGGCTGTCCGCCAAACTTCCAGGCAGTTCAATCGACCAATTATTACGTGATATAGTTGTAATTAAAATAGGCTCCGCAGGAAATAAAGTGTGGGAAAAGACATTTGGCGGGGGAAAAGACGACTACATAACGTCCGTGGAGCTAACGGGCGACGGGGGATGCCTTGTGGCGGGCAGCTCAAATTCTTTCCGAGAAAAAGGCGATTACGACGTATATCTGGTCAGGCTGGACGCGTCCGGGGAGGTGGTTTGGGAGCGTACCTACGGAGGAGAAGATGACGACGCCGGAAGGTTTATATGTGCAGGCGATGACGGCGGGTTTTTCATCGTCGGCCGTACATTTTCTGCAAGCAGCGGTAATCTCGATGACATCTACCTGGTTAAGACCGGTGCTGAAGGCGGCAAAGTCTGGGAAAAGACTATGGGCGGGAAAGGCCCGGATACCATTGGTGACGCCCGTCTGACCTCCGACGGGGGGCTGGTCATGATTGGCACTACCGGTTCCTTCCCCGGTTGGGAAAATATCTACCTGGCCAAAGTTGATGCTTCCGGCAATAATGTCTGGGACAGAACCTTCGGCCGGGACGGGGACTTTCATGATTACGGGGTTGGAGTACGGGAGACCAAAGATGGCGGCTTTATTGTCCTGGGGAACAGCAGCCCCTTTGGGGTGGGCAGTTCTGTCTTGTTGATTAAAACCGACGCTTCCGGCAATAAAGTCTGGGAGTCAGTTTTTCAAGACAAGGAAAATGTGTGGGGTTCAGATGTTAAGCTGTCAGGCGACGGTTACATCATTGCCGGCGGAGAAAGAGATTACGATGGTTCCGCCGCGTACGTTATAAAAACGAATTCCGAGGGCGGCACATTGTGGAAAAAAACGCTTGCCGGGTCCCTGGCGGCTTTATTGCCGACACGTGACGGAGGATACCTGGCAGCCTTCGGCGGTATAAAAAGCGGATGGGACGGTGTAAGCGGCAGTAAGTACTTGATATACATGGCCAAACTGGGGCCCGCCCAGACCGGTCGGGAAGAAACCGGTTCACAGGTTATTAAAGTGTACCTGAACGAAATCCAGCTGTTTTTTAACGTGCCGCCGGTTATTGAAGACGGCCGCACCCTGGCGCCGCTGAGGGCTATTGGCGAAGCCCTGGGTGCTGAAGTTGGCTGGGAAGGCCAATCTCAGGTAATAACCCTCGACATGCCGGCAACAAACATAGAGCTCAAAATCGGCGACCCGGTGGCCCAGGTGAACGGTAAAGACGTTGTCCTTGATGTCCCGGCCAGAATCATCGACGGCCGTACCCTGGTACCGCTAAGGTTTGTGAGCGAATATTTCGGCGCTGACGTCCAGTGGGATGGCGGCAATAGAGTCATAACCATCGAAACAAAATCATGAAAACCAACAAAAAGAACGCCGTCTGTTGGGTTGTCAGAATTGGCTTTTAGTATACCGCGCCGTCACGCTGATGACTGTGCGCTAAGAAGGCGCGAGGATTGTGTGAACAACCGAAAGCCATGCTTAACCGAAGATGGACATGGTCCATTTTTTAGACGCCTCGATAGTAGCCAGGTATATTATTTTTACTAAGGCCTCATCTGTCGGGTAAGCTGTCTTGGTCTTGGCAACTTTTCTTAGCTGCCTGTGGTAACCCTCAATGATATTGGTTGTATAGATCATCCTGCGAATTTCGTAGGGGTACTTAAAATAGGCCGTCAGTTCCAGCCAGTTGTTTTCCCAGGACCGGACAATTACAGGATGCTTTTTACCCCATCTTCTATGGGTAGTTGTTTGGTATCAATAAAGACACCACCTCTTCTTGTTTGTATGGTGAAATTCTATTTTGCCAGCTTTTCCAGCCGCGCAACCTTGTCTACAAGATAGCTTGTATCTGTTTCGACGCCGGCCAATCGTTCGCCAAGCTGGCCATAGCATCCATTAGATTCAGTTCTGAAGGCTTTTAAGTCACCGGATACTCTGGAAATCTGGTGGACGAGGTTATCCGTATCAGCCTTGTGAACTTCGGAGGCGTGCTGCAGCGAACCCAGGATGGCGCTGTGTTCATGAAGTTGGGTTTGCATTAAATTTTGGGTTTGTTGGATGTTGGTGATATCCGATTTCATGTTGGTGATATCCGATTTCATGCTGGTGATATCCAATTTCATGCTGGTGATATCCGATTTCATGCTTGTGATATCCACAGTAAGAGATTGAATTGCTTTTAAGATCTTATCGTCGTTATTCACTGGAATTACTCCTTTCTTCAGGTTGCCGTTCCCTGAGCTTGAACTGTTTCATTTCTTCGCCGGATAAATCTGCAGGGTGTACTCCTTTTTCCTTGCAATATTCATCCATCGCTTCAAGGTCGAAGTAGGGTTTCCATGATGTTTTGGCCTGATAAAATTTATTTTTATAATTTTTTTCTATATTAATCAGTTGATTAATGGATTTTTCGATATAATCTAATTTCTTTAATACCAATTCTTGAAACTTTTCGTTATCCACATTTAGTGCTCCTTCTATTTCCTCTTTTTCCCTGCATCTTTCTTTCAAGGTCTTCCAGCCACTCCAATTCACGCTCAAGTTTCTTTTGCGATTCCGGCGAGAGTTTGCCTATGCGGCCAAAAAGCAAGCGGGTTTTTTTGGTTATCAATAGAATTATCTTTAGTATTGTTGTCTGATAAAAAGAATCCAGATCTTTTCCTGAAGCCGCTGCTAAATTCTTTAGTGTTTGGATCATAAATGAATCGTGTTATGCTAAAGTGATATTCTTCAGAAACCTGTTGAACACCTCCTGCCGCAAATAAATATTGTAGCAATCAGCGCCAAACATATCCTGAATCAGCTTATAATCCAGCGCAATTTCATCCTTGTTTGTAAAAGCCGGCGTATCCACAAGCCTGTCTTTTTTGTCCCGTGTTTTTTGAAACGTGGCCTTGGGCGCGGACGTGCACGGCAACATCACCAGGCTCAACAACGCTTTAGCCGAAATACCGAAAAAACTGGAGTATTGCCGGGAACAGCTCAAAACCCTCCGCCAGCAGATGGAAACGGCCAAGAAAATAATTGGCATCTCCTTTGAAAAGAAGCAGGAGCTGCAAAGCAAATCCGCGCGGCTGCAAGAACTGAACATCCTGCTGAATATGGACAAGGCGGAAAACGGGAGCATGGACGACCAACTGGACGAGGACCTGGATATTCCCGAAAAAAAGGCCGTGGGCTATGAACGGTGAGGTGAACGCTATGCCCTATGTGGCCCCGGGCCAGATTAAGCGCGCCAAACAGATGGATCTGCAGACTTATTTGCAGCATTACGAGCCGCAGGAGCTGGTCCATTTTTCCGGCAACGTCTATACTACCCGCAGCCATGACAGCCTGAAAATCTCCAACGGGAAGTGGTGCTGGTGGTCCCATGGCATCGGCGGTCGCTCCGCCCTGGATTATCCATCAAGGTCCGGGGCATGACGCTCCCCGAGGCGGTCATGCGGATAGACGGGCAGGCGGTTGTTATGCCGCCTGCCCCATCAAAGGCGCGGGAAACCGCCGGGCCGAAAAGGTTGCTGTTACCGGAAAGAAACCAAAACAACGACCGCGTGACTGCCTATCTCAAAGGGCGCGGCATACACGATATCTTGATTGATTACTGCCTGCAAACCGGATGGCTGTATGAAAGCCGCTACCGCCGCAACGCGGTCTTTGTCGGCTTCGACCCCCAGGGGGTTCCCCGCTACGGTGCGCTCCGGGGCACATGTGGCAGCCGGTTTATGGGGGACGCAAGTGGCAGCGACAAGCGGTTCTCCTTCTCCGTTCCGGCAAGGGATAAAGCCACAAAGCTGCACCTATTTGAAAGTGCCATTGACCTTTTGTCCTACGGCACCTTGGAGCTGCTGGCCGGCAGAGATTGGCGGCGTGAAAACTCCCTCTCCCTGGCGGGTATTTACAAGCCGAAAAAGAACATCAGGGAAAGCACCCTACCCGCTGCTTTGACGCAATATCTTAAGGATTACCCGCACATAACCGAAATTACCCTGCATCTGGACAACGACGCACCGGGAAGGCTGGCGGCGGAGACCATCAAGGCACTCCTTCCCTCCACCTGCACCATTACCGACGAGCCGCCCACGCGTGGGAAGGATTATAACGACTATTTGAAAATAGCGTTAGGGATAAGACGGCCGCAGGAAATCGAAAGGTTCTAACCAAAGCAGTTGATTCCATAGCATGAGGGAGCTATAATATGATTAGAATTTTACTACAAGGAGTTGATACCTTGCAGATCAAGCCGTCCGCAAGCATCCGGCAGAACTATAATGAGATAGCGGATTTGTGCAGGTCTACAGGTGAGCCGGTGTATCTTACCAAAAACGGCGAGGGCGATCTCGTGGTGATGGATATAAAGGCTTTTAGCCGCCGTGAAAAAATGCTGAAGCTGCGGGAAGAACTGCTGGCCGTCGAGGAAGACCGTCTGGCCGGGCGCGCCGGAACAACGCCGGATGAACTGGATAGCTATCTGGACAGCATTATTGACGAGGTGGAGCATGGAAAAGAAACCTCAATATAAGGTGATTGTTTCCGATCGCGCCCGCCAGATGCTGGCGGGCCATGTCCGTTTTCTGGCACAGAAAAGTCCCACCGCTGCCCGCAAAATAAAAAACGACCTGATGGAAGCCATTCGTTCCTTTCACCAAATGCCGGAACGTTTTCCGTTTCTGGAGGCCGAGTTTATTCCGCCAAACAAATACCACAAGATGTTCGTTGAGAAATGGCATCTCATTTTATACCAAGTTAAGGATAAGACGGTGTACGTTGACTATATTGTGGATTGTAGGCAAGATTATGGGTGGCTTATAAGGTAGATTTTCCATATATAGTGTAATGGCTGTTAGATTGGAAATTAGCAGGTCCCCGGCAAAGTCACGCTAAACACCAATCAATGACAGAGCAAGTTCGCTGTTCCACCCCAGTTTACGTAAACTGGCGGCAATATTTTTAAATCCATGCAGGCGCAAAATACTGATTGCCAGGTTGCGAATAGAGGTGTGGATCTTGAGTTCGGCTTTATGTCTTGTTCCCGGGAACAATTCGGCTAATTTATCGTGCAGCTTGATGTGAATCAATAAATATCACCGGAGCCTTCTGACTGAGGGCATGAGACAGCAGGCTATTATCCGACATCAAGAAGGGAAAGGCTATTAAAAGCCAGGTTTCTTAGCGAACGAAATTATAGAAGTGGAGATCTACAGTGAAAAAACATAAGGGCTTTTTATCTATCATCAGTGTATTTGTTATAGCTCTTATATTATGGTTTTTCTCAACTAGCCGAGGTAAGGGTGTGACGGACGGCAAACAGGAAGCCGCCGCCAGAAAAGAAAAAAGCCCCCAAATCCGCTTGTATCACGGTTTTAAGAGCGATTGTTTCTGGTGCCGAAGGTGGGATTTGACTGGGCGTGTTTCCGAAACTTTACGGTTTACCTCCAAAACCTTTGATAACAAGCATTTTAAGGCCGGCGTGTGGCCAATAGTTTCCGCTTAAAACTGAACTTTGCCCGCCGGTTGGGTTACGGTTGGGTTACCCTCGGGACTTTCGGCCCGATGTGCGCCCGAAAGTCGTTTGCCCTTGTGGCCGCGTGAGAAGCTCCAGGACTGCCGGGCGGCAAGGTGCAGGTGATAGGGGGTGGCTTATCCCTCAATGCCGTCGTAGATCGCGGCTATGATCCGCGTAGCGGTTCCGGTGCAAGTCAAACCCGCCGTAGACGGATCTAACGTGGCTCCCGGCGAGCTGGCTATTTAGCCGAATAGCGAGTTGATTTTCTCAGCTGCTAAGGATGTTTGTTCGGGCATTACGTGCGTGTAAATATCCAGGGTGGTTTCAATTTTCTTATGGCCCATCAGAACTTGAACTGTTTTTGGAGAAACCCCCGCCTCAAAAAGCCGGGTGGCGTACGTGTGGCGGCAGGCGTGAAACTTCATGTCGCGGATACCCGATTCTTTTAACACGGCCTTAAAGGCGCGTGGTATTTTTTTTGTGTCCATCGGCAAGCCAAAATCATTGCAGAAAATGTATCCGGCATCCGAATAAGCCGGCCCTTTTTGAAGCCTCGCCTCCGCCTGCTTTTTTCGATGCCGTTTCAGCCTGTTCAAAATGATTTCCGGGATTGGCACTGTCCGGATGGAACTGTCCGTTTTCGGTGTTGTTTCAACCAGCTTCATTTGCCGGGCGCCGTTGTCGGAAATGTCGGTAATCCATCGAATAGAACCGGTGACGTGCAGCGTCTTTTCGTCGAAGTCAATATTTTGCCATTTCAAAGCAAGTAATTCGCCCAGGCGAAGTCCAGTCCCCAAGGCGCAAAGAATTGCCGTTTCGTATTCGTGTCCTTTTAAAGCCTCGATCAAGGTTTTTTGTTCTTCGGGCGCAAAGGCAACAATCTGCCTCTCACCTGCTTTAATTTTTGGTAGCCGGACGGATTTGCAAGGATTTGAAACGATATACCCCTGAATCTGGGCCTCTTTCAAACAGGTGCTCAAGAAACGGTTTATTGTGTGTATTGTGTGGATGGTTTTGCCGGTTTTGAGAAGGTTCGTTAGGTGTTGCTGCACGTGAACTGGCCGCAGGTCGGTTAGTTTCATCCTGCCAATGTCAGTGCATGCCACGTAGTGTTTGAAAATGCCGTAATATCGCGTGAAAGAACCACTTTTCAGATCGTTGATACGAAACACAAACAACCAGGTATGAAACCATTTTTCAAGCGTCATTCCGCTGTCGGGTGACAAGGTTCCTGTGGTGATTTTGTACTTGTATTCCGTCATTTTCTCTAAAACCACTTGTTTTGTTTTGCCATAGAAGGGTTTTCGAATAAGTCTCCCGTTTTCGTTGTAACCCGTGGATATTCTCCCCCGCCATCCCATGAAGATCCCATTTTTGTAATACTTTTGAATGCTGCCCTCACCGTTACCCTTTTTCGCCACTTTTTGCCGCCTCCTTTAACTTTTCTCTATATTTTCGTGTTCGGATTCTCCCCGCACATTCCGGGTGCCGGCTCCAGTTTGCCCGCTTTTCGGTGACGTCCTCCCACAGATGGCACACCGAACATTTCTTAAATTTCCGCTCCCCGGATAACCCTTGAAAAAGCTGAAACCACATGGCGGCGAGAAGGTTTTCCGGGACGAAGTATTGTTTGAGAGCGTTTTTTTTGTCCATCAAAAGCATTGGGCGAACGGGGTGTTTTGATAATTGTCGATTTACCAAAAGTTGCACTGCCGTTTGTGCCGGAAGAATCACGTCTCCCCGTACAAAACGCTCAATTAACCCGGGTGAATCGAACTCCCCTTCCATGATCCGCAGCCGTGCGCCGTTGTCGCGGCGTCGGAGCGCCCCATTTACGATCTCCGCGCCGTGCGTCCGAAAGGATTTTAAGTCGTTTCGTTCGGCAAAGAAATACTTCACAGTCCCAGAGGACGTCCACAAGATAACATTTTGCAGGTTCTCCAGATCGCCGGCCCGGAGCCAGTCCCACGTTTCAAGAACTCGTTGCAAAATCCAATGTTCATCCGTCCACAGGGAAAGCCGGTCCCCCCGCACTGTCCTGTCACACGCGCCGTTGACGGGCGGGGTGGCAAGGGATTCACCTTGAGTTAAAAGCCCGTTTTCGTTCGCGAATTCGATAAAGCTTTCCGGCGAACCATCCAGATCGCCAAAGGCGCGGAACAGAACCTTGTTTTCGAGCGGTCTGGTAACCTGGTACCCGGTAGTTTCCGTTTTTTCGAGGACGAAAAGATCCGATTTCCCTTCTGCCAAAACCGGTTCGGTGGCTTTTATCTGATAGCCCGCGTCGGACCTCCGCCACGAGAAAAACCCTAGATCGATGTACTGTCCAATCTCCCCGTAAGCCATGGTGACCCCTCCTGTGACGGTAATGTGACGGCTAAGCGGTCTAGACACCGTCACGGCATCGGATATACCATAATGATAACAGTAGTATTAATGGTTGGCAAGGGGGGTGATTCGATTTGCGTAAAAAGGCTAACATGGACATCCGGGAAGCCTTAAAGGAAGCCAGGGTGCCTTACTGGCGGGTGGCCGATAAGATGGATATTAGCGAAGGAACCCTTTGCTGTAGGTTGCGCCGTGAACTTTCGGCTGAGCAGAAACGGGAAATCCTCGAAATCATTGAACACCTTTAAGGGGGTGCGGTTGATGGTCGATCTGTCGGAAAAGGTTGCACAATTTAGGCGCGATTTGGAGCGGCAAACCCTTTCGGTTCGTGAATTGGCGGGGGTGCTGGGGATCAGTCAAAAGAAAGCGCGGCGGCTGACCCACATCCCGGGTTTCCCGGTGGTTGTTTTTGGACGGTCGCGGCTCACTGTGGCTAGCCGGCTGGGGCCATGGCTTGACGACAATATCGGTAAAATTCTCTAAATAAAAAAAACCCCCGGGCGCGTCCCCGGGGGTTGTTTGAAAGGGTGGTCATTGTTATCGTAACATCGAATTGCGGCAAAAACAAGCTGGATCTCGCCATCCAATACGCTGAACGGGGGTGGCGCGTGATTCAGTCGCATATAGTAACGCGCGGGGTGTGTTCGTGCGGGGACGCTTGTCCGTCCCCGGGGAAACATCCAATCGAAAAAAAATGGCCGCGTCTGGCGTCCGCAGACGTTGATGCCATCCGCCGGGCCTGGTTGGCAAAAAGCTGGCCTAATGTGGGCATCGTAGCCGGCCAAGCGTCGGACCTTTTAATTTTGGACGTGGACCCCCGCAACGGGGGGGATGAAACCTTGAAGGGGTGGCTGGCCATCCACGCGCTCCCCAGGACGCCGGTGGTGCGCACTGGCGGCGGGGGGTGGCATTATTATTTCAAATGGGTCCCGGGTTTGAAAAACGGCCCCATCGGCCCCGGTGTGGACCTGAAAGTCGATGGCGGGTTTGTGGTGGCCCCGCCCAGTCGCCATCCCAGCGGCGACCTCTATAGCTGGGAAAACGACACGCTGGCTTTGCCGGTTGCGCCGGCCCCTGAATGGCTTTTGGAAATAGCGCGTGGTAAGTCGCAGGTTATCGCAGGCAATCAGCGGCAATCAGCGGCAGGTTCGAAGATCCTGGAGGGTGTCAGAAACAAGACCTTAACCAGGTATGCCGGCGCCATGCGGCGGGTGGGGATGACATCGGATGAGATTTGCGTTGCGTTGCTAACCGCTAACCAGCGGTGCGGTCCCCCGTTGCCGGACCCGGAGATTGAGAAGATAGCCTTGAGTATTTGTCGGTATGACTCCGGGGGGGGTGACGGACTTGACGTGATATGCTATAACGACGTTACCCCCCGAAGGGTTGAATTCCTGTGGACCCCTTACCTCCCAATAGGTAAACTGTCGATCCTTGAAGGCGACCCCGGCGCGGGCAAAACCTTCATCGCCCTGGCTATTGCGGCGGCAATAACCAAAGGTTTGCCCTTGCCGCATTGCCGCGAGGGTGCAAGTCGCGCCCCCCAAAACGTGGTTTATATGAGTCGCGAGGATGGTTTGGCGGACAGCTTGGTCCCCCGGAGCATTGCGGCGGGTGCGGATCGTACCCGTATTTTTGCCGTTGAAGGCGTCCGCCGGCGCGGGGTGGTGAACACGTTCAGTTTTAAGGACCTGGACCTGCTTGAGGACGTCGTTGCCCACAAGCAACCCGGTTTGGTGGTGGTGGACCCGCTCCAATCCTTTTTTGGGGCCGGCGTGGATCTTCATCGATCAAACGAAACCAGGCCCTTGCTGGACCAGCTGGGAAAAATGGCGGAGCGCCATAGGTGCGCGGTGCTTATTCTCCGTCATTTGGCCAAAGCTGGCGCTCGTAACGCGCTGTATCAGGGTTTAGGATCGATAGATATTATCGGCGCGGCGCGGTCCGCTATGTTGGCGGGTATTGACCCCAAAGGGCAGGATCGCGTTTTGGTGCAAACAAAAAGCTCCTGTGCGCCGGCAGGCCCGGCAATCAGTTACTCTTTGTCGGACGCCGGGTTGGCGTGGGGGGGAATATCAGAGGTCACGGCTGACGATCTTTTGCGGGCTAACGTCCGCCAAGACGGCCCGTCTAGGGTTGAGGAAGCCGCTGGCTGGCTGACTGACTTTTTACAAAACGGCCCCGTGGAGGTCCAGGTTGTGCAGGCGCAAGCGCAAGCGCAGGGGATTAGTAAACGGACTTTGGATCGGGCCAAAAAAAGTCTGGACGTTCAGTCGGTTCGCAAGGGGTTTATCAGCCCTTGGGAATGGGAATTGCCATCCTGAATTTCCATGGAAGAATCTGGGAAACCACCGTGATAAGCCTCCCTTTCCCCTAAACACCCATTTGGCAACCTTGGGGTTTGAAACCCGCAAACCCTTGGTATTGCTGGGGTTTTACCAAGGGTGCCAAGGGGGGGGGTTGGCATCCTTGGTACAAACCCAGTATCCGCGCGGTTTACAGTGCCTAGTTTGCCAAGGTTGCCAAGGGTGCCTTTAGGGGGGAAACCCCGGGGTTGGCATCCTTGGAGGATTAGCCGGTTCCCATATATGTAAATAATTGGAGGTTGCAAGGAACTCGAAAAATGGGTGAAACGTCCGGCATGGTTTTTGCATGACCCCCGGGGGGTGAAACGTACGGCATGGTTTTTGCATGGCCCCCATTTCCAATTTCGCGAAAACCTCCGCAAGATGGGGCCGCCGGTTTTAGCACGATAATCACCAGCCATTTTACCCCGCCCTCCCCTTCGCGGGGTGCCCTTGTGGGCGCGTGAGAAGCTCCAGGACTGTCGTTAGCCAGGGTGGCAGGGGGATGTGCGTTAGGGGGGGGAAGCGGGGCTTATTTTCGGTCCTGCGAACCCGGTTGGGTTACGGTTGGGTTACCGGGGCCTAAAACGAAAACCCCCGGGCCGCGCAAGCCAGTAATGGCGCGGGTTTGGGGGTTTGGTCATTTGGTTGGTGCCGAAGGTGGGAGTCGAACCCACACGGGTGTTGAGCCCGGCGGATTTTGAGTCCGCTGCGTCTGCCAGTTCCGCCACTTCGGCAAGTTTTATTTCAATTTCCCTCTCCATCATCCTCCTTTGGAATTTGGAGGGACATGAAGAACAATAGAGGCTATTCAATTATCAAGAACCCAGCAACCACGCGGGTTTAAGAGCCGCCGACCGGTCAAAAGGGCTTTTTACGAACAGTATTTCCAGGCCGCTGCGTCTGCCGCTACGGCATGTTGTTCTTTCATGCATCAATCATTCTAACAGAAAAGGGCGTGCCCGTCAATGTTGTCATTGGAACCGTCCGTGTCAAGATTAAGTAGTCGATCTCCCGCTGAAATTTCAATTTTACTGGCTTATCGACCACCTGGGGGGGAGCTAAGTCCCATTAAAATATATTCTACCCAGTACCTGCCGGAGTTAGGACCTAAAAAGAGGGTCAATTCGTCTGGAGCCATTCCTGAGCAGCCTAACCCTTATTTCCCTTATTTTTTTCTAACAACCTTCTGATTTCTGTCAATTCACTTTCCACTTTTTCAATTCTATTAGAAAAGTTCTTTTTGGAAGACAAAACTTGTACAATTAAGATTATAATACCCGCGAAGAAAAGTATGAGTATTAATAAATTGATAACTTGCGCCAATATTGTCGCATTTAATTCCAACTCCAACAACCGCGCCTCCCCTCGCAAATCCATAACATTGGTCATATATTCGGCAAACGTACCATAATATCCTCCGCTTTAGGTTAGAACCGGCAGCCAAATAGACAGAACTTTTTCCGCATCCTAACCGTCTATTTATTGACAGACCCGTTAGTTACAGGTAATAATGATTGATCTGCCTGGGTCGATACAGGAATAGAGGTGGAAATAACGTGGCAGGAGGAAAAACCGTGTTGCCGGGGAAAAAATACTTGATTTCTTTTCTCATCATTACCGTGATTGGCTCATTATTTAGATATTGGTGGATAACCCACGTTCCAAACATACCGGAATCCGATTTTGAGGGGTATTATGTCATTGCCGTGAATTATTATAATAGCCTTGGGATATCAATGTGGGGCAATCCCGTCGCCTTTCAAGGGCCTGGGTATCCCTTTGTTTTGGCTTTATTCTTTAAACTGGCCGGGAATACAGAAATTTTGACGGGAAAATGTTTAAACTTATTACTGTCAATAGCAACGATGGTTGTTTTGTTTTTTGTTTTTAACAAGCTGTTTAGCAGAAAAACTGCTCTGTTTGCTTACTTAATCGCAGTATTTTTACCGAACTATATAGCTTACAACAGTGTCCTGGGCAGCGAAATACTGTTTACCTTTCTGGTAGCTCTTACCGTCCTGGTTCAGTTCTCTGAATTTGATAATAAATACCGCTATCCGCTGCTGGGAGTTTTAATTGCTTTTTCAGCCCTGACCAAACCGTTTTTTATAGCTTATCCGGCTGTTTTCGCTGTTGCGGAATGGGTGCGCGGCAAGTCGGCGCGGCAAACGGTAACTGCCGCCCTGGCCGTTTCCTTCGTCATGGCTCTGGTCATTGCGCCCTGGACCTATCGCAACTGGAAAACATTTAACATGTTTATACCCATCACCTATAACGGCGGATATGTCCTATATATAAACAATAATGATCACAACCATTATGGCGGGTGGATGGACCCCAATAATTTTGAAGTCGCCGAAGAACTTAAAGCCAGGTTTGCGGAAAAGGGCGTCGCATTCCCCGAACATCCTCCGCAAGCTGACAAACTGTACCGGGATGAAGCAAGAAAGTGGATCCTGGCCCATCCCCTTGAATTTTTAGAGCTTGGCGTTATCAGGGTTAAGAATACTTTCTTCAGCGGGGCAGAAGATATTGTAAAGTGGACGATGAATCAAATCGACAAGGAGAATTTGCCCACACAGAAGTTAAGAACTCTGTTCTTCTTCCGGGCTGTCAGCGATATGGTCATTTATTTTTTAAGCTCATTTGCTTTCTTCTATACCATTGTTAATTTAAAACGTATTTTGACCGGTTTTTTTCGAAAAACAGCAACAATTGGCTGGAAGGAGGCCACAGTCGCCCTCAATATCGCCTTCCTGGCGGCAGTTTTCTTTGTCACTGAGGGACAGCCGCGGTATAACTTCCCCGCCTTGTTCTTCCTGGTTGCCGCCGCGGTTGCCTGGATGGAGTTGATCATCAAGAAAACTGGGGACAGAAAAGAAGGGGTTTGAAAAATGATTAGAGCTATATCTGTGTTTTTGTTGGTATTAACCCTGGCGGGTTGTGCCCGGACACCCTCCGGCGGGATTCAGCCTCAGCGTTCCGCCGTTGATATTGATGTTAATACGGCCGCCTTCAAGGATCAGGGCGGCCTGGCTTTCATCTGGCGGGATTTGCTCCACACGCTTGACGGTGAAACGGGAGAAGTCAAGCAGCTGACCGACTCCGGCCGGAGCCTGCAACCGTCCTGGTCTCACGACGGACAGTGGCTGGCGTTCATTAGCGCCGCCGAACCGCAGGAAGATTGCGGCCAACTGTGGCTGGCGCGCCGGGACGGTTCGCAGGCCCGCCAGGTTCAAGGGCTGCCCGAGCCGGTCTCTCTCCCGGCATCACCCTGGTCGCCTGCCGCCAATGTTCTGGCGGTAAATACGCAAAACGGCGTCTGGCTGGTACCGTCGGAAGGTGAACCATACCAGCCCGGCCAGGTTGAAAACGGGTGTTATTTAACCTGGTCGCCTGATGGAAAGTCACTGGCTTACACCACTACATTGCCCTTTGACGAACCGCAAAGCCGCAGCGACGCTCTCTATACTATTGATCTTGACGGCGGCCGGCCTGTTGAGCGGCTGGCGACCCCGCAGGCCGGGATCCGGATCGTCGCCTGGTGGCCTGACGGCAAAGGGTTGCTGTACTGGTTAAATCCATTTCACTCAGGTTCACTGGCGGCCGACGGGATGGGTCTGTGGAGCCTCCCTTTAGACGGCACGGAGCCGATACTCCTTGCCAGCGGCCTGGCGAAAGAGGGGTGGCAGTCCCTTTCGCCCCGGGGACACCTGCTGATGGTAGCGGGCAACTGGCGTATAATCTGGGCCAGGAAGAGCCTGGTGATCGCGGACCCCGCCTCGGGGAGCGTCCAGGAGCTTGTTAACCCCGCAGGCAGCGTCTCTTTAGACCCCTCTTTTTCGCCGGACGGCAGCCGCATCGTTTTTGTCGCCGCCGGGAATCTGGGCGACGACGTGTGGGGCTTTGATAATGACGAGGAACTGGCCGCCTGGGTGGCAACACGCACCCTGTGGGTCCGAAATGCGGACGGCACCGGCGCCCGTCCCCTGGCGGCCGCCGGGTCGGGCGTGTACCAGCCCGTCTGGTCCGGGGACGGGAAGCACATCCTGTATGTGCGGGACAACTCCCTCTGGATCATCGGGGCCGACGGCGGACAACCGCAAAAAGTCTTGGGCCCGTTTCCCGAACAAAAAGAACTTTTCGGCTTTTATGGTTTTGTTTCGTACCGGGATATGATGGCCTACCGGCCTTAGTTTGAATAATTTGGTTATTGTTGATGGAAAATCAGTCTTTGAGGATTTGCCGCGGGTTTTTTCCAAATTCACCTGATAGCTGTTTTAAAAGCAAGCAGTATAGCGGCACCTTTGGTTTTTGTTAGACTAGCCTGCCGGCAGGACATGTCATATTATTAAAAAATCTGGTATTTATAATAGTCGCTTCAATACTCGAAGTAATTTCTTATCGCGGTTAAAATACCGCTTTTTATTTGCTCACTATTTATACCGCCAACCTTATCCATCAGCCTGTCATGTGATATTGTGCGAATTTGCTGTACCATGGCCACCGATAATTTTGGCAGGTTGGTTTCCTCGGCGGGCAACAGTATTTCCGTAGGATAAATTTTTTCGGTTTCCTTTATGCTGGATAAAGGTAATACGGTTGAAATAGGCAAATTGTGATTAACCGCGTCGTTGGATATTACCAAAACCGGCCTTTTCCCTCGCTGCTCACTGCCAATCGCGGGATTTAGATTGCAAAAATATATTTCCCATTTGTTTACCAATCCCTGCCCACCTCGCTGTCAACATAAGCAAAGTCTTGATCACTTTCCACCGTTCTCGTTAAAAAATCCTTATCCTTTGCGGCTTCCTGTATTTCCTTTTCATACATCTTCCTTTTTGTCTGCGCAATATACAAATAAACTGCTTCGCGAATAGCGAAATTTACCGAAGGAATTACCTTTCTTTCGGCAAGCATTTTAAGCTCATGGACTGATGCTTCCGGTAAGGTGGCGGTATATTTTATGGTTTTTTTTGTTTTAAGCATAGAATCAACCTCCTATTTATATTATACTTATCTACCGGCAAAATTACCATATAATTATGCCATGCAGAAGATCAGGTATCAGGGGCAGCCAGGGGGTCGCAGTATTTTTCAGCCGCCCTGGGCGGTCATAGCCGGCAGCGTTGCCAAAAGGTACATCACACGCCAACACAATAAAGGGATTGAAATTGGATATGGTTTAAGTAAGAAGTTTGAGCATCTCGGTTATATGATAGAAGCTGATAAAAGCTGATAAGGGCTGATTCCCAATGGCATTCCTTTATAAGACAGCCATTTTATACGATTGATTTGAATTGATCCCAGTTGATATTCGTTGATTTATGTTTGCAGGCAATCTATAATTACAGTGGAGGTGTTCTTATGGTCGAAGATAAGGAACTGGTAACCGCCCAGGTTTTGGCTGAAGCCCTGGATCTTTCCGTGGAAACCATCTGGAGGTATACAAGAGAAAAAAGAATACCCCACGTTGAGTTGGGGAGCAAGCAGTACCGCTACAAGCTTGCTGATGTGATCGGCGCGCTGACCGGTTCAACAGTTCAGGAAAAAGCAGCCGGCTACCAAAGCGAACCGTCTAAAAGCTACACCTACCGGGACTATTTGCTGTTGCCGGAAGAACCGGGTTATCGTTTCGAGGTCCTTGAGGGTATGTTGATCAAGGAACCCTCGCCCAGTGTTATACACCAGCGGGTTTCCCGCCGGCTCCAGCGGATCCTGGAAGATTATTTCGGCGCCTGTGATCCGGAAGGGGAAGTATTCAACGCGCCGCTGGACGTGACCTTCCATGATGTTAGCGTAGTTCAGCCGGACCTGTTCTATGTGTCGGGAGAACAAAAATTGATTGTGAAAGACGCCCGGGTTGACGGTCCGCCGGAGTTGGTTGTAGAAATACTGTCCCCGTCCAGCCTTCGTAAGGACCGGCTGCAAAAGATGCGGATTTATCAGAAAGCCAAGGTCAGGCACTACTGGCTTGTCAATCCGGAGGAAAAAACGCTGGAATGTTTTTCCCTCCGGGACGGCGTCTACGCCCTGGTTGCCGCCGGCCTGGACGAAGAAGTGGTTGAGCATCCGGAGTTTGCGGGGCTGGCCATTTCCCTGGGAGTTTTATGGTGACCTTTGTATATGTATTTCCAAGCGTGTGTCTGCTTACTTTAGCAGCGGCAGAAGCAGTATAACCTCACCTTTGACTGTTACAAGCCGTAAAAAGACTTGAAAGCCCTTAATTTACTGGTATTCAAGCCTTATTTGTGTTCTTAAGCAGAATTCGATTCATTTCGTTAGCCGTTTTGTTAGTCCCGGGGTTATATGATACAAATATACCAATCCAATAAGGGGGTTTAAATAGCGATGATTACTAAAACATTATTTCCCGGGCGCTATATACAGGGTTTCGGGGCAATTGGGCGCCTGGAAAAAGAATTGCTGAACCTCGGCAAAACGGGTTTGTGCATAATAGCCCTTCAGCCATGAAGTTGCTGAAGGACAAAATATCGAAGCAAACAGCAAAATTTTGCTTAATCTACGAGAGGTTCAACCGGGAATGCTGCGACATGGAAATAGAACGCTTGACCAACCTGGGGCAGGGATGTCAGGCCCGGTTTGTCGTTGCCGTTGGTGGGGGAAAAACCATTGACACAGGCAAGATAGTGGCCAACCGCCTGGGCGTCCCTGTAGCCGTTGTCTCTACTATTGCCTCCACTGACGCTCCTTGCAGCGCCTGCGCGGTTGTGTACAGCGAAGAGGGTGTTGTAGTCCGGGTGGAATATCAGAATAAAAATCCCGATTTGGTCCTGGTGGATTCTGAGATTATCGCCAATGCCCCGGAACGTTTTTTAGTAGCGGGTATGGGGGATGCTCTGGCTACCTGGTTTGAGGCGGAATCATGCCGGAAAGCCAAATCCAAAAATGAGGCGGGAGAATTGGGCTCCCTGACCGCCTATGCCCTGGCCAGGCTCTGTTACGACACTCTTTTGGAATCCTGGGTTTTTGCAACCTGCCTCAAGAACTTTCACGAATCATCGCCACTGGCTTTCCCACTGCCCTGGAGATGTGGAGCTATACGCTGAGGATAGGCATCCTTAATCGAATGCTGATCAATATTGGGGGCGCTGCGGCGGTTACCGCATTTGCTATACAATATGAAATCGACAGCTTCGTCAGTGCTATAACCATCGGTGTCGGCATAAACACACTGATGCTGTCAGGCATCTTTTATGGAGAAGGGGACGTCCGCTCACTGCAGGACACCCTGAGGACATCCCTGCGCACCGGCTTGATCTTGAGTATTGCCACGGCTTCCCTGATATTTGTCTTTGCGCCGCAGCTAGACGGTATCTTCGGTAAAGCGGACGCCGCATCCAACATAATGAATGTTCGTGCCATCCGGTTTTTTAGCGCAAGTTTTCCCCTTTCCCTGGTTTCAGCCGTATTCATCAACTATTATCAGGTGGACGACGGGCTGCTGGCGGGTATAAGCGGGGGTACGGGAGCGGGCAAGGATTGCGGCCTGCAGGAGGGACAGTTCCCAATGCCGGGAAAATGTTTTAACGCAAGCAGGTCCATATCAGGCACGATATTTCAGCAGGCTTGTCCCTATTGCGGTATATGGACTTCCTTACCCGAGGGCGCGGATCTCGTAGTCGCGCATATATTTGAATGCGCTGCCCTGGGATACGTAAAGAGGGTGAAGGAATAAGTTGTCACGGGTAAGTTGTCACGGGAACGGGGTTGTTGACATCCTGGCCAAAGGGGCGGCAAAGGCATTGCCGCCCCCCGTTTTACTGCCTTCTGAGGATTATGGCAATAAGAATCAAGCATCACCCTCCTTAAAAATGGGCATGAAAAAGCACCTCAGGTGAGATGCCCTTTTTGTCTGTTAATTTAATCTTTTAATTTACAAAAAAATAAAAATCTCCTCAATTGGCGCCTTTACAATCCGTGAAATATCAATAGCCAGTTTAAGTGATGGATTGTATTTACCCGCTTCCAACCTAATGATAGTTTCCCTCCGCACTCCAACTAATCGGGCAAGTTCATCCTGAGTCAAATCCACAAGTTGACGATATTTTTTTAAATTGCAAGCAAATTTTTGGATGGAACCCACCCCCATTAATGCTTATCATAATACCAAAAAAGAACAGCATAGGATATTAGCGTAACAGACCATCCAAAAGCACAAGCTAAAATAATAAGCTCTTTTGTAACAAAAGGAAATCCCGAGAAGAAACCGATAATGAATAAAAGGATTAAAGGAATTAGAGCTGTTTTCAATTTTGCATTTTTACTATTTTCGAGGTAACGTTCATCTGGCATTTCTTCAGCCATTTTTGCTATAAAATAGTAGGCAAAAAAACTTAAAAAGTTAAAGAAAAATAGTGATGCCGGATCACCGGTTATAAAATATGTGAAACCAAAAAAACCAAAAAAACCAAAAAACCAGGCGTATTTGATAGATTTTGAGGATAAAGCTATCATTTTCATAACCTCCCAGGGTGATATATTTGTATCATTGTTACAAATATATCACTTCTAAACAGGGCTGTCAATGCGTTATAGCAGGCGTATTTTTGATTATTCCAAATTGGATCATACTGGTTTATGTGATTGCGGGAATGAGTCAAACTCCATATGAGATCATTTTCAAATAGTAATAGATAAGGAGCAGCTAAGATGTCCACACATCCAATCTACCAGTTTTACGCAGAGCTTGCCGACTACAAACCTACAATATGACGGCGCTTTCAGGTGACAGATAATATCACACCGGCGCGTCTATGCTACATTATTCAGGTGCTGTTTGAAATGACAGCAAGCCACTTGATGGCTCTTGAAGTGCCGCTTGAAACGCCATCAAATGAGCCGGATGTAATTCTGCGTTTTAAAATCACGGATGATGACTTTGATGATTTCTCCGATCCTCATCGTGACGTAAGAGTTCACGCTGCCGATCAGTGGGCTTATTGGGCTGGGTTTTGCAACACTCTCCTGGTAAAACCTGTTTTTTGCAATGCGCTGCAGCAGCATTTCTCAAGGGATTTTGATTGACGGGGAGGGGCACTGGCCTTTAATATAAGAATAAGTGTTCGATAAATCTATTAAAAGAAGGTATGGTGGGATGAACGAAAATATCAATCAGCCGACTTATAAACGGCAACGGTTTCTGTTAGCGTTTATCCGCCAGCTTCAATGCGGTGTAACATCCACTGACCTGCAGAAGTTAGTATTCCTTCACACGATATCGGAAGGCCTGGATTTCTACGGGTTTATTCCATATAAATACGGCCCCTATTCCCTTCAGCTTGCGGAGGATTTGGATATTCTCCGCAGGGATGGGTACTTGTCCATTGAATGCATGAAAGAGGGTTCACGAATTAAAGCCGTTGGGGAGTGTCCAAAAACGGCTTTTTTTCGGATAGCGAAAGAGCGGGGAGATGCCCTTATTCGCAGGGCATACCGCGAGTGCCCGTACTACGCAATTAACAGCGAAATCATAGGGAGGCTCTTCAGAAACATTAATCACCAGCAGGTCTTTGTCCAGGGTGACGGGTCCCTGGTACCAGGTGCGGATATCTGTCATGGCAGGCTCCGCCGTGTCGTCATTCACCTGAAAAGACGAACTGGGAGAAATGGCTGTTCGCGCCTGTATTGAAAGCGAAAGCATCCACCACGAAGGGGGGGATATAACCCCGCAAATGGTTGTCCACGCGCTGCTGGCCGCGGACGGGGAGGGACGGCGGCGGAAAGGGATAACGGGATAATTTTTGGCAGACCTAGGCTGGGCCAGGGGTCGGTGTAATAATTGGAGTACATATTAGAGTCAGTGGATTTCCCTTTTTTTGAGTTTGTGTTACTCTAAAACCTGGGGGATGAAGAAGTCTGAAAGAAATTCTTTCATTGCGTTTTGTGCCTTGAGCGAAGCGAAAGGAATGGAAATAATTGTGAAAGAGAAAGAAAGCCAGAGGTTTCCGTTGTTATTAATGGAAATGGACAGGTTTATTCAGGGTCACATCGCCGATAGAGTGTTGACTTATTATGAACGTGGACTGGTGAAAAATATCCGGCTTGAAGAACCATGGATACGCGCCACCGTTTCGGGTAACCATGGAAACTATAAGGTCCGGGTGCATCTGACCGATTTCAGCAAGAGTCGCTGTGACTGCCCTTATGATGACTACTGCAAACATATGGCGGCAGTAGTTTACTATATAACCCGGGAAGACTCAGGGCAGTCCGGCGCAAGCGCGTCTGCCGGCGGCTTCCCGGCGAGGGCGGCTGATGGAGCGGGTGCGGAAGACACCGCCGGAACCGCAGGTAGGGAGACAAACCCTCATCCGGCTAAAAACCTGACACAACAACTGAAAATCATGAAAAAGGAAGATTTGCTCGACCTCATAACCCGGCTGACGGAAATAGACCCTTCCTTGCGGGAAACCATTCGTCTGATCCTTGTTGAGCGCCAAAGAACCGAAAATCTACGTTCGGATCGGATTCGCCGGATGGGACTGCGCAGTGCACTGGCTTTTTACCAAAAAGAGTTTCCCGCCGTCCTAAAAGAGTGCGAGTTCTTGTTCACCGAAATTGAAGACGAAGCCGGCCGCTACGGGTATGAGGACCGTTACTATAACGACACGGAAGGGACGGAGTGGGATTTTAGCAAAGGGCTGGAAAGATTGGATCGGTACGGCCGGGAGCTAGTGCAACTGGTGACCGCCGAAAACTACATATCCGGGACTGTGGGGTTGCTGGTGGCGGTAACCGGTCTGGAAGGCTGGAGCGACAAGTATGATGACGGATATGGCGACAACGAATTAACCGATGCTTGTTTGGAATTTGAGAGCTACCTGCGGGAAGCCATAGAAAGGGTGCATGATTACCAACTTCACGACCCGGCGGCCCAAGCATTCTTACGGGAGTTAATCACATGGATCGTTTCTCAAAACGAACAACTGGATGATTTGTTGTCGTGGACATCGGTTTTGCGCCATTGTGTCCGGGAACCTCAGTACCTCCGGCATTTGAAGGAACAGCTCATGAAGATCGACCGGGATTTTTTACGGAGCGCCTGCCTGCAGGATGAAGAGGACCGCGGGTCTTTGGCGTCATGGTGGGTGGAATTGTGCTTATCCCTGGACCAGGAAGAAGAGGCGAAACAGGCCGCGGCCATGGTGGAAGGATCGCCCCGGTCAGTAATGTTCAGCTTTGTAAAATATTATGAAAAACTGGAGCGCTGGCCTGAAGCGCTCACGGCGATGCAAAACGCCTTGTTTACAAGTCCCAGGGTTCTCCCCCACGATTACGAGCGGATCGTTCGCCTGTGCGAATGTTCAGGCGACAGGCAGGGAATAAAGGACTGGTGCGAAAAATGGTTTCTGTCCTATCCCGACCTGGATCTGTTCAAGCGAAACACTGATCTCGTAGAACAAGATGCTGATAAAGAAGCTAAAATTCAAAAATGGCTTGAGGCCTTGAGACAAAAGAATCAATTTGGACTGTTAATCGACATCCATCTTTACCTGGGTGATCTCGACAAAGCCTGGTCTGTATTTATCAAGGAGAAAGATCGGTTTTACATGAGTGAACCGCCGCTGTTCAAACTTTTTGAGAAAATAAAGGGCCATGAACCGGGCAGACTGATTCCGCTGTATCAGGAGCTGGCATTAAAGAACATCAGCCAGAGGGGACGTCCGGCATACGCCAGGGCGGCCGGGTGGCTGAAGGAATTGAAGGTAGTATGCGCGTTATCCGGCAAGGACCGGGAATGGGCGGCTTTTCACGGAAAAATCATGACGGAATATCGCCGCTTCCGGGCCTTGATGGAGGAAGTCAGATCGGCAGGGATCGGGCAGCCTTAATTCCGTTCAGCATTACCTATGTGATTGGAACCGGCAAAACCAAACCCCTGCCTAATATTGTCAACAACCCCGTCCCCATGACACCTGGGGTCAAATACCATAAATATCATGGTATTTCATTAAAAACCCCTTATAATAGAGTTGTAGTAGGTAACCCTTCTGCAAAAATCCGGCAAAAGGTTCTAAGGAGTGCCCGCTATGCCTACCCCACCCGAATTTAGCAAAGTTTTTTTCTGGGATGTAGATTTTAGGTCCCTGGATACAGAAGTCGATCAATATTTTATCGTTGAAAGACTATTGGAACATAGTGACGACAAAAGCTTTTTCTGGATGTTAAACCATTACCCTGATCAACTCCTTATGGAGGTCATTAAAAATAGCCGCGCCCTTTCCCGCAAAACAGGCTATTTTTGGAAGTCCTATTTTGGCCTGAAAGAGAGTGAACTAAAATGCTTGCAGCAGCCCTCCCACCGGGCAGGGACGAAGTCCTAAAGCGCCTGGCGCATTTACAGGGTTTAAAAAATTTTTATCTCGCAGGTGGCACCGCTGTTGCGCTTCACCTCGGTCACCGTATTTCAGAGGATTTTGATTTTTTTACACCGCATGAGTTTAATGCCCTATCGTTGCGCGACGATTTGAATAAAACGGGGGATTTTATCCTGACCGACATGAAGAGCTGCACCTTGCATGGCATTTTTAACGGAGTTAAGGTCAGTTTTCTTTATTACGCTCCCCCTCTAATTCTCCCGCCTGTGAAATACAATGACTGCCTCATAGCAGACTTACCGGACCTGGCGCCAATCAAACTTGATACAGTAGGCGCCCGGGGCAGTAAAAAAGACTTCATCGATCTTTTCTTTATCGCTGACTTGATACCACTTAGAGAAGTTTTCGAGCTTTATGAAAAAAAATTTTCCCGCTGGCAGGTTAATATCAAACACTTGATTTTGAGCCTTACTTATTTCGAAGACGCCGAAAAAACAGGGGACAAGATCATCATGCTTAAAAAAAGCGCAACCTGGGATGAAATTAAGAAATATTTCCAGGAGCAGGCCAGGTTTCTTATGGATGAAAAAAAGGGGGAGCTATTTGCGGACTGACGGTTGTAGTGGCTGTGGCCATTTAAATAATGTCATCCTGGTTGTTGGATGGGCGTCTATGGGTACGGTAGAAAACAAGGCCAACCGCCTGTATAGGCAGTTGGCGAGCGCCATTTAACAGGATTTAGAAGCAATTAACCGATCCAAAATAATATTTTTCCTTGAAGGGGGCGGATCCGGCCATAATTACCGAAGTCAGGGCGGCTGCTTCGGCGCCCTCCTCATCTACATTGATAGTGCATTCCTGAGCTATGGCGCTGATATACAGGTTAAATCCTTCCGACCTGTCCGCAATCCCTGTAAAATCCGCGTTCCCGCTGTCAAAAGGGGAAACCATACCCATTTTTTTCAGGTGACTGATCAGATTGCTTTTTTGCTTAAAGCCAAATTTGGGAAATTTTATTTTAACTTTCAGATACTCCAGGTTGTGCATCATCCACGGACGTGATCTTGAAGCGGCCGGCGAGTCCGCCGGGGGGCTGCTGCCGGGCAACAATGCCGGCGACGTAAAGGCTGCGCCGGTCAATTGGCTCGGTTAGTTTTTCCTTCCTTCAATTCGGCCAGGGACTCGCCGGCTGCCGCCGCCTCTGCACCGGCAGCGGCCTGGCTCGGTTCGCCGGCCCAAACATCCCGTGGCTGGCCGGCCAATCCCGCGAAAAGAGTGAAAATCATTAAGAACAGGACCAGGAAAACTACAGCCTTGCTGGATTTAATCATTTCAGCCACCTCCGGCGTTAACTCATTTAATCATTTTCGCGCTTCCCTGAATACTGCTTAAAACTCAGTTCCACTTTAAACAGGTCGCCGTCAATTTTGACGTTGAAACGGCCGCCGCAGATCTGGGTGAAGCTCTGGGCGATGGGCAGCCCCAGCCCGGAACCTTCACTGGTCCTGGAAGCGTCTCCCCTGGCAAAGCGCTGCAGTATTTCGTCCGCGCTGAAGTCCATTTCATAGTTGGCGGTGTTTTTGATGGCGGCCAGGGCGTTTTCTCCATCGGCGATCAGGTCGATATACACCCTTGTGCCGGGCAGAGAATATTTCAGAGCGTTGGTAATCAGATTTTCCCAGACCCGGTACAACTTTTTGCCGTCGCTCACTATATACACCGGCTTATCAGGGATGTTGAGCCGGAAAGTGAGACCGGCGCCGCTGATAGGCTCCTCTATATCCGCCAGGGTCTGCTTGATCAACCGGGCTAAATCAATTTGCTCCATATCCAGGGTGATATTCTCACTGTTCGCCTTGGAAAGGTCGAATAAATCCTGGATGATATTCTTCAGGCGTTCGGATTTCTGCGCCAGAATTTTTACGTAATCCTTGACATGTTCGGGCAGGCCTTCTTCCCGGCTTAAAAGTTCCACGTAGCTGATGATAGAAGTGAGCGGAGTTTTTAAATCATGCGATACATTGGTGATCAGGTCTATTTTCAGGCGTTCGGATTTTATCTTCTCGGCGACGGCGATACCCATACCCTCCTGGATAGAGTTCAGGTTCCGGGCGGCGGGGTAAACATTGGAATCCGCCGGGACCCCGAGCCTGGTTTTCATATCGCCGTTCATGACCAGTTCGATGTGGTCCATCAGCCGGCCCAGATCATCCAGTGTCTCGCCGTAGTGTTTCAGATACCGGTAGATCAGGTAAATTCCCGCGCCTGCTATTAATAAGGCCACCAGCAACTCCGGCGGGCCAACGCCGTTTATGGCCGCCAGTAAAAACACGACCGATACAAACGCCAGCGCCGCCTCGGCGGCCACCAGCAAATAGGCCCGGTTCAGCATGGACTTTTGCCAGGGGTACCTGCTTTCATACTTGCGGTACCAGGCAAAAAAGGAATTGATCGAGTTGTGGGCAAAAAATCTTTTGCCGTTGAAGATCAGATCAACAAGCATCAGATAAAACCACCAAAGGCCGAGCAGCGTAAAACAGCTAACCAGGACGATACCCCATACCCACTCAAACGCAAAACCACTTACTCCTGAATAACCAATGAAAATTGTAAATGCCAGGCTAAGGGCCAGCAGGGAAAGCAATACCTTAACTTCCAGCCATATTTGTCCCGACCAGGCGGCCAGTTTCCGGTCAAATTCCCGCTTATCCCGGCGCCTGATGGCGGCATAAATCAGTAATGCAATTCCTACTCCCAAAAGAACGATATAAATCCAACCGATGATTTTTATAAATTGCTGTTCCATATAATACTGGGAATAACCGTACGGGTTTTTCACCAGGGTATCTTTGACGGCCAGGAAAACTTCACAATTGGCCGGACCAGAAGTATTATCAGGAGTGTTGGCGGTATATCCCTCCCCCTCGACAATTGATAATACTTCTGGATAGTCGACCCGGAAATTGGAGGTATTATCAGAAGTGTCAGAGGTATATACCCTTGGGATAATATTTTTATAGCCGCTGTCCAGCCGCTTGACATCCACCAGGCGCCCGTTTTCAACCACCCGTACCTTTTGACCGTCAAAATACCAATAGTATTTATAGTCGGCCGGCAAGTCCGGCGTCATTTCCGCGCCCGATATCCGCGGCAAGCCGCCTTCGATGTTCTTTACCGATAAACCGCTGTCTTTGTTAACTGCGTAATAGATCAGGTTTTCCCCTTCTTTATCTAAATACCTTGTAGTCCAATCCTTGCCGCGTGGATCTGTGGAAGGCTCAGCCACCAGATTGTAGAGTTCGTTAAAATAGATGCCGGTACGTTCTTTGAAGGCGATGCTTTTTTTATAGTCTGTAAAAGTAACTTTCAAAGCGTCGATACTTCCGTTAAAATGCGCCAAGGCGGACAAGCCGGTTATAAAAAGGCCGCTAATGATGCTTACAGCCAGGAAAAAGCACAGCCAGGCTCTAAACGGTTGGGATTTTCTCGATTTTGTATCCAATGCCCCATACCACCTTTAAGTATTTAGGCTCTCTCGGGTTTATCTCAATTTTTTCCCGGATCCGGCGGATATGGACCATGACCGTGTTTTCCACTCCATAAGCCGCTTCTCCCCAAACCCGTTCATAAATCTCCTCGGCGGGGAAAATCCGTCCCGGGAAACGCATCAACAACTCCATGATCCCGGTTTCCTTGGCGGTCAGCTTGACCAAATCGCCGTCAAGGGTCAACGTATGGCTTTCCGGATCGAAACACAGCCCGCCTGATTGCAGGAGGTTCGCTCCGGACCGCGTGTTGACGTCCCCCAGGCTCAGATAGCGCCTGAGCTGTGATTTTACCCTGGCCATAAGCTCCATGCTGTTAAAGGGCTTGGTGACGTAATCGTCCGCGCCCATGGAAAGGCCGAGCACTTTATCCGTATCCTCGGATTTGGCGGACAAGATAATGATGGGGATATTTTTTCCCGCGCGGATCTTGAGCATGGCCGACAGCCCATCCAGTTTCGGCATCATCACGTCAAGAATAATTAAATGCACGCTCTGGGCGCTGATTATATCCAGGGCCTGCAGGCCGTCATAGGCTTTCAGCGCCGCGTAACCTTCATCCTGCAGGTTAATAGCGATGGCATTCACTATTTCCCGGTCATCGTCCACCACCAGGACCCGTTGTTTTTCCACGTATTTCACCTCCTTTCACACCGAAACCCGTAAACCCGTGAGCCTAAGAAATACTATAAGCGGCGCGGCTGACAAAAAAGCGGATGGATTTCTTACAAATATCTTACATTTCCTCTATAAAGTAAATATCCCTTACCTCGGCAAAAAGTGCCGTTACGGAACGGTGGCGGATAATGTCCTTGGCTTTATTGGCGGCTATGCGGCACATCCAGGCTTCTGGTTTGGAAGGATCTTTAATTTGGTCAATTTTATCCATGAGTTTTAAAAAGGCCTCGTGGGCCACGTCTTCGGCTAGGCCGGCATCATTGGTGATAAAAAACGCTGCTTGATACACTTGTTTAGGTTTATGGCAACGGCCGGTGTCATCATACTCTTAATCATAACACTTTCCATGTCCTTTCCTGTAAAAGCCAGAGCCATAGGTGAAAAAATAACCCGTATAGTGGGAACACTTTTAAGCGGCACACAGGTTAATGTTGCCATCGAATACAAATTTGACGAACCTAACGGGGTATCTCCTCCACCGGAAGATTTCAAAGAAGTTCCTATACAACAGGAAAAGATTGTGTCCCTGGAAGAAGCCAGGTTGTCTTGCCCTTTTCCAGTGGTAATTCCTCAATATGTGTCTCCGGGACTTGAGCTTGCTCAGGTTAATTACCAAGAAATGATAAAAGACACGGCAAAAGTCACATTGAGATACAACGGCAGTGACTCTGATTATTTTCAGATAACTGAAATGAATGCACCTGACAGTTACGTCCAGGGATATGGATACGATATAGAAGACGCAGTGATACAGGATATTAAACTTGGAGACAGTGATGGTAAAATAATAGTGTTTAAGGATAATAGCATCAGGATCACCTGGATGAAACACGGTGTCGTATACGGACTGGAAGGGAAAATACCGCAAGAAGAAGCTGTGAGAATAATTGAATCTATGAACCAATAACGGGGCATATGCCCCGTTATTGGTTCATTCAATATAAGTTGAAGTGGAATAAGATCTTGCAGGTGTTGCGGGTTCAGTATAACCATCATGGGTTAAGCTGTGCTCCGCCCTAGTTCTATAGTAATATCCTCCCGCCACTTGTAGACCTTTTACCCCGCTTACGTAGGAAGTATTGTATTTTTCAAAGGGCCAGCTTGTCAAATCCACCCAACCACTGCCGTTCCAGCGCTGCAGGTATAGCCTCCCATAATGTAATCCACGTTCTGATAGGCCCGGGTAAAACCGCTTATATTAATAGATATCCTCCCCTGGCAGAAGTTAAATCACACCCCCAGTCTTGTAGATATTGCAAAGATTCAATACCCGCTTCCTTGTACGCTTTATCAGGTTCTGGCGGCGCTTTCAAACCTGCCGGCGCAGCATAAGCGGCACAAGTTATTCCTAAAAAAACAACCGCCATCACCAAAGACAATACACTTTTCCGAAACCCCTTCATACCACACATACCCCTTTCC
>Ga0334890_1000291_pt1 | contig 94309 bp, 69 predicted proteins | sample GraSluR1_MG_3_FD_207220 | JGI IMG/M metagenome (GOLD analysis project Ga0334890, IMG submission 207220) | Sludge microbial communities from methane-producing bioreactor in Wageningen University, Netherlands - Granular Sludge_31_08-R1 | ecosystem: Engineered > Bioreactor > Anaerobic >... | reverse complement strand
TATCACGATTGGCGGGGATCTGGGTGGCGGAACGACCGAGCGGCTGTATGCGAACGCATGGGTCTGCGGGACGCTGAACGGCGAGATCCGCGTACTCGGTTCGCTGTACCCGACAGCCGGCACGGCGGTCTGCGACCGACAGGGCCCGCTGTTGCCGGACGACGAAGCGCGCCGTGTCACGGGACGGTCAGCTTTTCCGGCGCGATTTGGCGCTGGGGCCGACGGGTTCGCCAAGGCGTTCCGGGCACTGCGTGAGCAATTGATATATGGCGCGTGAATGGGGTGGGGTCAAAGTGTTGGGGCGGGGTTGTTGGTAGCTAGCGGTGGCTGTTGCGGGGTGGTGGATTCTGGCAGTCGAAAAACAGTGTCGCCCCGTTGGGGCTTGGTTGTCGGGGCTGTGTGTGTGGCGCATCCCCGGGGCTTGCGCCGCCGAGCTACAGGCTTTCGCCCCGCTGGGGCTTGACTGGCGGTCACTGGCGCGTAGCGTCCTGGAATGGGAACGGGTGTGTGACGATGGAAGCTCGGCAGAGCGTGGCGCGGCTTAATGTGATCCTGGCGCGCGAAGCGCCCGTCGGTGTCGTCTTTCGCCGCGGACCGCGCCGGCTGGTCCAGGTCATCAAGTGGCAGACCGACACGGACCGTTTCGAGGCGGGGCAGTGGTTCAAGGGTGTAATCTACGATTACCGTGCCGATCTCTCGCCCGATGGCCGGTACTTGGTCTACTTTGCCGCCAAGTACGGGCGACGGCCGTACCCTTGGACCGCGATCAGCCGGCCGCCGTATCTCACCGCGCTCGCCCTCTGGTTCAAAGCCTTCTCGTCTGATGGGGGAGGCGTGTTCGAGAGCCGCAGCGAGCTATGGCTGAACCACCCGCCGGAGGAGGCGAAGCTGGATCCCGATACGTCGTTGCCCGCATGGTTTGGTGTGCGTGCGGAGTGCGGCGATGGCGCGGAGCCCATCTGGTTTCGCCGACTCGGGCTAAGCGGCTGGGAGCAAGTCAGTCCTGGCGATGTCGAATTCGCGGGGCGGCGGGGCTATCGAACCCACGCGCCAATGACGTGGCGGCGGGTTCGTCCGCGCTGCCGACAGCAGCAAGACCTGGATACGCAGGACGGGCCGACAGCCGAGTTGTGGATGCACATAAGTGCGCGCGATGTCCCGCGCAAACTCGGATTCGAGCTGGCTACGGCGGACGGCGAGCGCGTGCAATTCGACGCCGACTGGGCGGATTGGGATCACACTGGTCGACTGGTTCTGGCGCGCGGCGGCGCGATTCTTGTGGCGGAGATGCAGGCGGACGGGACCTTGGGTGAGCGGCAGCTCGCGGACTTCAACGCGAACCAGTTCGAGGAAGTGAGCGCGCCGGAATGGGCCCGGGAGTGGTAGGGCGACCACGGTAGGATTGCATGGGTCTGGGCGTGCCGACAGATGAAGACACTGCTCACAGAGCAGTGGCACACGTGCAGGGTTCGACCCTCCCCGGACCTTTCCCGCGGCTTTGAACCCTCGCGTGGACCCTCGCGGCTGTAGAAGCTCGCCGGAGGTCTCCCGCGGGGTTTGACGCTCCCTTAACCCCTCGCGCGGGCTCTGACCCTCCCCTGACCCCTCCCTGGGGGAGGGGGGTTGGGATGGGCTGTGGTGCTGTTGCAGGGCTTTTCGGATCGGAGAGGGCGGGATTCGAACCCGCGGTACGGTTACCCGCACACTGGTTTTCGAAACCAGCTCCTTCAGCCGCTCGGACACCTCTCCAGACAATCGCCGGCCGGCGGCGGCGCGTGTGCGGCCGGGCCGGGGCACAGTCTGACTATCCTATTGGAGAGGGCCGTTTCCGGCAAGCGTATGCTGGCTGAAGGGACAGAGCGTTTGCGGCAAGTTGGCGGTACTTGGCGCGGTTAGCGGAGGAGCTGGCGCCGGCTGGCGCACGAGAGTTGCTGGCACGTGGTCGCGGCTGAGGCACGGGGGCAGGGTCGGCGCTACTGGTTGGGCTGGGCGGGGGCCTTGGGGCCGAGTTGGCGGAGGTCGCCGCTGCGGCGGGTGATGCCGGCGGCGTCGAGGGCTTCGACGATGGGGACGACGTACTTGCGGGAGGAATTCAGCAGGGTGCGGATGTCGGCGACGGTGATGCCGCCCTGTTTCTTGATGGCGTCGGCGACTAGTTGGACGAGCTCCTGCCAGCGGCGTTCGTGGAGCCAGAGGTCGTTGGCGATGCGGACGAGCTTGCGCTGGGTGAGGGCGAGGTCGATGAGTTGGCGAATGCGCTTCTCGTTGCGGGGCGTGCAGCAGCGCAGGCCGGCGGGGCCGGGCGGCTGAAAGGCGGCTTCGTCCAGCTCGCGGAGGATCTCGTCGAAGAGGGCCTGGTCGGCGGCGGACATCTGCTGGCGCTGGCCGGCCGGGACGATGTGGTCGTGCTCAAGGGCGACGGGTCCGTGCTGGACCCACCAGTCGGCCAGGGCGGGCCGCAGGCGGGCGGGGCAGGCGCTGGGCATCCAGCCGGGCACCTGCGACAGCGGGAGGCCGGGCAGGCGGGGGTTGTCCTTAAGCAGGGTTTTGAGCCGGCGGTCGAGGTCCTGGGAGAGGGTGGCCAGGTGTGCGTTGTGGGCGCGCAGGCGCAGGGAGGCGGCTTCGATGATGCGGATCTTGCCGGCGCCGGTGAGGCGGCGGCAGGTTTCGGCGGCGTCCTGGTCGTCGGGCAGTCCGGCGCGGAGGGCGAGTTGCTTGTCGGTCAGGGGCTGCCATTCGGCGGCGCGTATGACCTCCTCGAGTCGTTCGATTGGTGAGCCGGCGCGGAGGGTTGCCAGACCGGGGAGGTGGGCGGGGCGTTTGGCGGTCCAGGGGCGGGCGACGGGGCGGAGGATGCATCCGCCGCCGAGGGTGCGGTTGCCGCTTTCGTCGCGCAGGATGAAGCGCCGGCCCCAGGTGGTGACGATGGGCTCGGCGACTTTGATTTGGGCGAAGAGGTCTCGGAGGGGGTCTTCGGTGGGTTTTTCGCGCAGGTGCAGCTCGGCGAGGACTTCAGTGGTGGAGATGTGGAGTCGTATCCGCAGTGTCTGGCGCCGTTCCTTGCCGGGCATGCGCAGGGCGGCGACCCAGACATCGAGCCAGCGCGTGGGTTCGAGGTATCCGGGCGTGGCGAGCGTGCAGCCGCGGGCGACCTCGTCGCGCGACAGGCCGGCGAGGTTGAGGGCCAGGCGGCGTCGCCCGGCGGCGTGGTCGAGGCCGTCGTAATGCGTTTGCAGGTCGCGGACGCGGACGCGCTGGCCGGCGGGCCAGAGCTCGAGCTCCTCGTCGCGTGTTACGCCTCCGTGCGCCACTGAACCGGTGACGACGGTGCCGCGGCCGGCGATGACGAACGCGCGGTCGATGGGGAGGCAGAACCAGCGGTAGGGGTCGGCGTGGCGGCTTTGCTCCTGTGCCAGGCGGGCTAGCAGTTGGCGGAGATCGTCGATGCCGCGGTCGGTTTCGGCGGAGGTCCAGACGCAGCCAATCGGCTGGATGGCCAGGCTCTCCAACAGCCCGCGAACTTCATCTTCAACGGCCGCCGCCCACTCATCATCGACGAGGTCCATCTTGGTCAACACGGCGACGCAGCGGTTGATGCCGAGCAGGCTGAGGACCTCGGCGTGCTCGCGCGTCTGGGGCATGACGGAGTCGTCGGCGGCGACGACGAGCACGGCGACGTCGATGCCGGTGGCGCCGGCCACCATGTTGCGGATGAAGCGCTCGTGGCCGGGGACGTCCACGAAGTAGATGTCGCAGCCGTCGATCTGGGTGTGGGCAAAGCCGAGGTCGATCGTCATGCCGCGGGCCTTCTCCTCGGGCAAGCGGTCGGGATCGGTGCCGGTGAGCGCCAGCACGAGTCGGCTTTTGCCGTGGTCGATGTGGCCGGCGGTGCCGACCACGAGCTTGGGCGTCGTGTCCATGCGCCGCATTGTACGGCGGCGCGTGGCGAAGTGTGATTTCGGAGCGGGCGGCCCGGCGGCCTTCCCAGGGCGATCGTGCGGTATTGGCACTGGACACTGGCGAGGTGCATGAGTGAGCGCTGGGCGGCCAGATCGACGCGGCCACGCAGAGTTTTGCCGTCTGAGTCGCGGCGCGGTAGGATTGCCCGCAAGCCCCCGACTGAGAGGGGCAAGGTAATCAGATCAGGGGTTCCAAATGGACCTGAAGCAAGCAAAAGAGATCATCGAAAAGCAGCGACAGCACCTCGCCGACAATCAGGGGAAGGCCTGTCTGACGAGCGCGAACGGACCTGTAGCTATACAGGTGATTGACGCCCTTTTCGCCGTTGTCGAGGCGCTCGACGCCCGACTTGCCGCAGTAGAAAAATCGGTCGGCACTAAGCGCTAAGCTCCGGCGCTGGACGACTTTGCCAGGGTGCTGCCGTGGCCGGGGTTCTTGGGGGCGCGGTTGGCTAGCCGCGGTGGTGGCGCGTTTTCGACCTAGCGGCACGGGCGAGAGTGCCCGGGGCGGGTGATAGTTTCGTCGGGCGGGGCGGTCCATGGCGTGCAGGGCAGGCCGCTGAAAAAAGATCGCACGAAAACCTTCCCAGGTTCTCGTGCGTTGTTCGGCCGTCAAGGCCGAAGCGAGCAGTACTTGCCAACTTAGGCGGCTTAGGCGCCGAAGAAGCTGTAGTAGCTCCACACGCCAACAAAAGCCGCAGCCGCAGCGATGAGAAAGTCGACGAACCAAGTCCACATAGTCAGTCTCCAAAGTTCGCTTCCACTCGATCAAGCCCTTGCCCCGATGGCAAGAAGCTCGTGTAGCGTGACAGGACGTCCGGCACTTGTCAAGGGCGGATTCGGGGCGTCACTCGGGGCTTGCGGACTGGGCCCGGCGGGCAGGCTCGGGGCGCACGCTGCTTCGGCGGAGGATTCTCGGATGTTACTCGTCGCTGATGAAGCAGAGACCGGCGAGCCAGACATCGCGCTTGCCGCGGACGCGGACGACGCGGGCGCGATGCATAGCCTTGCGACCGCCGGCGAGGGGCAGCTCGACCTCGAGGATATCGTCGATCGTGAGGGGCCATTTGGTTTCGAGCTGGAGACCGCCCTGGCTGACGTCGGTCATGCGAACGGGGACGGCGGAGCCGAGCGGGACGGGGCATTCCTTGCCCTGGCGGATGAAGACGGCGCGGATGACGATGCTGCAATCGTGTCGCTTGTGGCGGCGGCGCTCGCTATCCCAGATGTTGGCGGCGCCGCGGGGCGTAGTGACGACGGTGCGATTGGGATTGCCGGGCATGAAGGCCGTCAGGGTGAGGCTGAGATCGACGGGCACGTTGGCGACGGCCCGTTCCGGGTCGCGCTCGATGAGGCCGGTGACGAGGCGGGCCCAGTGGCTCAGGATGTCGGCGTCGAACTGGGTGCCGGCGCCTTCGTTCATAAGGCGGAGTGTCTCGGGGGGCGGCGTCGGGCCGCGGTAGGAGCGGGCGGCGGAGATGGCGTCGAAGACGTCGACGACGGAGCAGATGCGGGCGGGAATGCCGAGGTTGTCGCCGGAGCATTTGTGGGGGTAGCCCTTGCCGTCGGGGCGTTCGTGGTGGTCGCGCACCATTTCGAGGACGGTGGCCGGGATGGCGCGGTTGGCCTTGAGGATTTCGTAGCCGACCAGTGGGTGGCGGCTGAGGATCTTCCACTCGTGGGGCTCGAGGCCGCCTTCCTTGTTAAGAATCTCGATGGGGATTTCGCGTTTGCCGAGGTCGTGCAACATGCCGCCCTGGATGACCGTGGCCTGGAAGTCGTCGTCGCCCGGGAAGAGCTCGCGGGCGAGCAGGCCGCAGCCGAAGCCGACGTTGACCATGTGCGTGACGGTGTAGTAGTCGTGGGCAGACATGTCCATCAGGTAGGAGAACTCGTCGTTGTGCCGAGCCGACCACTCGGTGAACCGGCGGGAGATGTCGGCGACGGCCTCGATGCTGCCGGGCTGGTTGGGGAACAGCAGGGCCTGCTCGATCATCTTGGAGCACGCCCGGCGGACGGTGTCCACGCGTTCCTGGCGGTCCTTCTCGGGGTCGAAGAATTCCTGTTCGAGCTGGTTGAGCAAGCCGCGGCGGTAGGCGGCGTGCTGGGCGAAGGGGACGTAGACGAAGCTGATGTTCTGGTCCGTCAACTGCTGCCGGTCGTCGGCGGTGAACTGTTCGCCGACCGCTCGGAAGAGGATGGGCTGGGCGTCGCGCGCCGGCTTGACGTAGAGGTCCATCTCCAGCGGGCCCGTGGCGAGCATCTCGACCGCGACCGGGAAGGTTCGCAGAGTGACGTCCTCGGATTGGGTTGCTGACGCAGCGCTCACGTGATCCTCCCGGCTGGGTAGCCTGGCTGACAGGTCTGCTCAGCAGGATGCATCGGCTGATGGACGCCCGGTCTGCACGAAGCGGCGGGTCCGCGGTCGCAACGTCAGTAACCAGCCGGTCGCTGCGCTACTTAGCAGGGGGGGCGGCTGGGTTGTGAGGGGGGTGGCGGTCCGGTAGAAGGTCTGGTTGGAGGGCGTGCGGAGCGGGTCGGGCTAGCCGGAGGCCGGGTCGATTATCGGGGCGGTGCCGGTCAGTTGGGCGGTGCCGCGTTTGACGCGGTCGGCCAGTTGGCGGCACTCGGCGAGCAGGGCATCGAGCATGTGACTTTCGTCCACAGTTTGGGTCTGCTGCCCCTGGACGTAGATGATGCCGCGGCCGTTGCCGGCGAAGATTGCCACGTCGGCGCCCTCGCATTCGCCGGGACCGTTCACGACACAGCCCATAACCGCGACCTTCATGGGCACGTCGATTTCGGTGAGTTTTCGGCGGACGTCGGTGACCAGCTTGAACAGGTCAACCTGGATGCGGCCGCAGGTGGGGCAGGCGATCAGCTCGGGTTGTGTGCGGGCGCGCAGGCCGAGCGTGCAAAGCAGCTCGTGGCCGTCCTCGACCTCGTGGATGGGGTCGGCGGCGTAGGAGATGCGGATGGTGTCGCCGATGCCGTTGGCCAGGAGCGTGCCGAGGGCGGTGATGGAGCGGATGCGGCCGGTCTCTGGTGGGCCGGCGTGCGTGACGCCGAGGTGCAGGGGGTAGTCCCAGCGTTGGCTGATGGCGGTGTAGAGGTCGATGACGAGGCGGGCGTCGATGGATTTGGCGGAGATGACGACGTCGTGGAAGTCGTTGTCCTCGAAGATGCGGAGGTAGTCGGCGAGCTTGTCGAGCATGAGGCGGATGAGCGTGCCGCGGTAGTCCTGGTCGAGGGCGTGCTTTTCGCGGGCGCGCAGGTCCTTGTCGCGGCGTTCGACGATGCTGCCTTCGTTGACGCCGACGCGGATGGGGATGCCGCGTTCCTTGCAGGCGGCGATGACGCGGTTGACCTTGGCGCGGTCCTGGATGTTGCCGGGGTTGAGGCGGATTTTGTGGACGCCGGCGGCGATGGCTTCGAGGGCGCGTTCGAAGTGGAAGTGCACGTCGGCGATGATGGGGACGGGGGCGGCGGCGAGGATTTGGGGCAGGGCGGCGGTGTCCTGCCGGTTGGGGACGGCGACGCGGACGAGGTCGGCGCCGGCGCGGGCCAGCTTCTGTATCTCGGCGATGCAGTTGTCGACGTCGTAGGTGTAGCCGGAGGTCATTGTTTGAAGTGCGATGGGCGCGTTACCGCCGATTCTGACACTTCCTGCGGTCACCTGGCGAGTGTTGCGGCGCGGGGGCATCGGGTCTCCAAAGCTGGTCGGGAGTCTGATTCTAGCCGGACGGCCGGTGGCGGGGGAGCGGCGGGCTATGGACGCAGTTCGGCGGGGAGGGCGGGCAGCCAGCCGAGCTCCAGTACGGCCCACAGGCCGAGCAGGATGGCCTCGGCGGCGTCGTGGCGGAGGGAGGTGGGCCGGGGTGCGCCGGACCAGGATATTACGCGGTGGGCCAGGCGGCCGGCCTGGAGCTTGGCCTGGCGGCCGTTGCGCTGCTGGCGGGGGTACAGGAGGAGGCGGCGCCAGCGTTCGGCGGTGACGATGCGGACGGGGATGTGCAGGTGCTCGGCGGCGTGTTGCCAGATGTCAGCAAGCGGGCCGCCGCCCTCGAGGACCAGGCAGGTCACGCCGGGGTCTTCGGCGAGCAACTGGCCGGCGGCGCGGCGTAATCGGGCGGTGGTGCCGAAGTTGCGGGAGCCGTAGCTGAGCAGGCGGCCGGTCTGGGAGTAGCGTGCCAGGCCGGTCTTGACGCCGAGGTCGACGGCGAGCAGTGAGTCGCCTGAGCGTGCCACGTGCGATGGTCGTCCTCACGTACGGCCGGTCCGGCCGTGGATCAGTCGGCGGCAGTCAAGAGCTGCACGAATGGGTCGATATCGAATGCCGTTACGTTGCCGTCTCCCGTGATGTCGGCCAGCAAGTAATCACAGAGCGGGTACTCCGTTGCGTATGCAGTGGGGTTCGTCATCGCGAGCACGAACGGGTCGATGTCGAAGGTGTTGATGGCACCGTCACAGTTGATGTCGCCGGCCTGCACAGGTGACAACAGGGCCGCGAAAGTCGTGGATGCTGAACCGAAGTCACAGTTGACGAGGATCTGGCCGCTGTTGTTCAGGCCGGCGCAGCCGGCGAATCGGCCGGGGAAGTGCTCGGAGAGGAGTGAGCGCAGCGTATGGCCGCCCGCGTCTGGTGAGAAGTAGTACAGGAACTCGGTCGGGTCGCAGCCCGCCACCTGGATTATGATCTCGCCCGCATCGTTGACGGCCAGGGGCATGGTGTATGCGGGATCGCCCAGGTACGGGTCGACGTCGACCGTGCCGGTTGAACTCGTGTAGTAGAACGTACGTGTGTTGAAGTCCGGAGAGGTCCAGCTACCGACTATTACGCCTGTGTCAGTGACGAAATCGGCCGAACTGTGCACGGCGTCCGGTGGCTCGGGCAGGGGTTGCAGGCCGCCCCAGACCGTGCGGTGGAAGGCCCGCCAGGAGCCGTCCCCGGTGGCGGAGGAACCTACGACCGTGCCGTATTGATTGAGGGCCAGCGCCTCGCTGTTGTTACCGCCGAGCGTGCCGAGGTCTTGCAGTGCCCCGCCCGACCAGAGGCAGGCGTGCGCGTGTCCGACATCGACGTGTGAGTAGCCCACGGCCTGTTCCGTGGAATCGGAGTCGCTGAGGTGGGTGCGGGGATAGCCGAAGTCGCCGACGTCCACGAAGCCCCCGGCATCCGTGTACATGTAGGCGTGGTGCTCGAAGGGCGGTGGCGCGGGCATGGTCCAGTGACCGATGACGTTGCCGGCCTCATCGATGTTCACGGCTACGGAGAGGTAGTGAGTCTGGTATTCCGGCGCGCCCAGCTCGATCATGCCGACTCCGGGCGTATAGCGGAACGGGCGAGTGAAGCTGGCGCCGGCTTGCGGATGAGTCAGTAGCACGCCGGCAACCTGGCCGCTGTTGTTGATCGTCAGGCCGGCGCTTTCGTCGCAGGGCAGCGACTCGATGTTCACGATCGTTCCATCGGGCTGGGCCAGAAAGGCATGGCGGCTGTCGATGTAGCTGCCGGAACAGCCGGTAGACTGCCCGACATCATTCAGGGCGTGCGCGAACGTGTAGCCGCCTTCAAGAGAATCCAGAACTTGCACGATGTAGCGGGGTGGATGGGCCTGGGCCCACGCAATCGGGCTGCAAACAAGGACCAGTAATGCGGCCGGTACGATCAGGCTGCGGGTGGTTGTGGCGCTCATGTAATCCTCTCGCTGTAAGACATGCCGGCATCAGCGGCACTCGCCCCGGTCGGCACGAGGACACGGACGCGCAGCCGTGAATGCCCACCAGATGCCAAGCCAAGTGCAGTATAGCCACGTACGGCTGTAGCGGAAGCGCGATTCCCTGTGGCCGACTCAGGCGGGTTGCGCGAGCGGGCGGGCGGCCGGTGGTTGGCGGCGCAAGTACTTTAGCGGCTTTATGAACGGCTGGTAGATGAAGTTCTTCCAGAGCTTGCGACCCACGAGGTAGCAGGCGTAGACGGTCGGGCAGAACCACTTGCGGTCGAGCACGGCGCGCGTGGCGGGGTTGACGGCGAAGTCGATGATGCGGTGAGCCAGCCAGCTCGGCAGGCCGATGTTGCGCAGGTTCAGCACGAAGCGCAGCCAGACGGCGAGGTAGTCGTGCTTGGCGAATTGGAGGGCGCCGGTGCCCATGTAGTCGTAGGCCACGTCGTTGTGGGCGGAGATCAGGCCGTCCCGGCGGGCGCGTTCGTAGAGCGGCGTGCCGGGGTAGAACATGAGGGGGAAGACCTTGAGGACGGCCGGTCCGCGATGGTGGTCGGCGATGAAGCGCATGGTCTCAATGACGTTGCGGTCCGGCTCGTAGGGATTGCTGACGATGTAGTGATATTCCGCCCGGATGTTGTACTTCTTGAAGGTGGCGATGGCGTCGGCGATGCGTTTGAGCGGTGTGTGGCGATCGTAGATGTTGTCGAGCGTGTCCTGGCTGGCGCTCTCGATGCCCATGCTGATCAGTTGCAGCGGGACCTTGGACAGGGCACGCACCTTGCGCTCGGTGACGGTGTTGGGGAAGGCGTCCAGCTCGAGCGGCAGGCCGACGCGGGCGTTCCACATGGCGGCGAAGCGCTCGATTTCCTCTTCGGGGCGGACGAAGAACAGGTCGTCCACGAAGTTCACGACGCGGATGCCGGGGTAGCGCTGCCGCACGTGCTCGACCTCGGCGATGACGTTCTCGATTGAGCGCAGGCGCGTCCAGCGGCCCAGGCCGCGGTGCAACTGCTGCAAGGCGGCGTTGTTGCAGAAGGTGCAGTGATAGGGGCAGCCGCGGCTGCTCTCGAGGCGCAAGGTGTCCAGGGCGCCGCGCAGCAGATCCGGCCGGGGGCGGACGAGGCCGTCGCGCCCGGGGATCCACTGCGAGGGGAGGTCCCAATCCGGGAAGGGGTAGTCGTCGAGGTTCTGTTCGAGGGGCGCGATGGGGTTGCGGATCTCCTGCTGGTTGCCGAACCGGCCGCCGGCGCGGAAGGCCAGGCCGGGGATGTCGGTTGGATCGGCGCCCGCTTCCATGCGGCGGACGAGTTCGAGCAGGGCGCGTTCGCCCTCGCCGATGCAGATGATGTCGGCGACGGTGAGGGACTCGTCCGGGGCGACGGTGGGGTGGGTGCCGCCCCAGATGATGGGCGTGGAGATGCCGGCTGAACGGATGCGTTCCACGAGCGTGGAGGCGCGGCGAAACGTGTTGGTGAGCAGGCTCATGCCGATGAGATCGCAGTCGCGCAGCTCCTCGATGAGGGCGGCGACGGCGGGGGCGCTCCAGTCCGGGCTGGTCGTGTCGCGCCGCGAGCACATGAAGATGGCCTGGACGTCGCAGCCGGCGGCCTTGAGATAGGCGGAGACGTAGCGCATGCCGAGCGCGATGGGATGGGTATGCGTTGATACGAGGGCGACTTTCATATACTTGCCCCGAACAGGCCCAAAGGGTCGCGTGGCCAGGAGCCCGCCGGCAGTCTCAGCATAGGGCCGGCGCCCGAAGTTGCCACGCCGCTGCTCGCCGGGCTTACGTGTTGACTGGTACGATAGGGGATGTTTACGGGCGATCAAGTGTTTTTCGGGCCGGCGGTGTCGTGAAGTGCGGCTGGGTGCGGGAGTGAATGCGTGTTGGGCCGGAGAGGATTGCGGATTACAGGTGGTTTGCGGATGCGCGGGTGCGCGTGGCAGCGGTGGTCGGCGAGTACGGCGCTGCTCCTGGCGTGGCCGGTGTTGGCGGCCGAGCCGGTGGTGCGCGTTGAGCAACTCGATAACGGCTTGCGGGTTGTGGTTGTTGCGGACCGCACGTTGCCGCTGGTGAGCGTGCAAACGTGGTATGGCGTGGGCGCGGCGGACGACCCGGCGGGTCAGGCCGGGCTGTGTGAGCTGGTGCGGGAGGTGCTGGAGCAGCGCGTCATCAAACTGCACGGGGAGGCGGCGTATGGGGCACAGCGGGTGACGGGGGCATTGCCCGGGGCGTGCTACTTTGCCGCGATAGGGCTGCCCAAGACCGTGGGTCTGCTGATTGCCGAGCAGTTGGAGCATCTGCGGCCATTGGTGTTGACGGATGCGAACGTGGCGGCGGCCTTGGTGGCGGCGAAGCGCGCCGATGGAGCGTCCGGGCTGGTGCAGTGTTCGCGTGGCTGGGGTCGGCCGGTAGAACGGCGGCTGCTGCGGGCCCTGTTCGGGGAGGAGACGTATGGACGCGTGGGGCAGTTCGACGCGGCGGCGCTCGCGAGCATGACGCCGGCGGAGTTGCAGCGGTTTGTTGAGCGCTGGTTCGTGCCGGCGAATGCGGTGTTGATGATTGTGGGTGACGTGGAGGCGGAGGAGGTTCTGGAGTTGGCGCGTGGGCCGGCGGGGGAGTTGCCGTGGGCTCAGCCGCCGGAGCGACCCTGGGTGACGGACGCGGCGCTGACGGGGCGGGTGATTGAGCCGGGGTCGGAGCCGGGGACGCTGGTCGTCGCGTGGGCGACGCCGGGGGTGCGGCGGTTTGAGAACCGGGCCATCGACGTTCTCATGCAGCGCCTCGGCAACCGGGTTGACGGCGTGCTGTCCGGGCGGCTGGCGGGTATGGGGCTGACGGTGCGGCCGCTCTGGCGCGGGGTGTGGCGGGGGGCGGGGGTGGCCGCGCTGGAGATCCGGGCGGCGGATGCGGAGAGTGGGGCGGCGGTGAAGCTGCGCGAGGATGATGCCAAGGCGGTTGAGCAGGCGGTCGTGGCGGCATTGGAGGAAGTGGCGCGGGGGGTGCCGACGCCGCTGGCGCTTAATCGTGCCCGGGCGCTGGCGGAGCGGGCGTGGCTGGACCGGTACGAGCGGTTCGGGGCGCGCGCCCTGGGCTGGGGCCGGAAAGAAGTGGTAGGGGGGGATGCGCGTTTGCTTCAGTACGAACGGGGCGAGCTTGCCAGCGTTGGGGTGGCTGACCTGCAAGCGGCTGCCGCACTGTTGCGGCAGGGGCGGATGGTGCTGCTGACGCCTGCAGATGATGTGGAAGCGGGCGGGTCGACGGCGACGAGCGGGCCGGCGGCAGTCGCGGGATTGGGCGTTGGTGAGCTGGGCGATTCTCGGGCGGCGGGGCAGGTTGTTCAGGAGCGGCCGCAGTCGGGGGTCGAGTTGATCATGTGTCCGATCCCCGGGCTGTCGTTGGCCAGCGTGCGGACGCTGGTTGGTTGGCGGGGTGGAGCGCCGGAGGAGGCTTTGCGGCGGTTGGCCGAAGAGGGCGGCGGGGAGTGGCCGCGGGCAACGTTGGAGGATTACCTTTCGTATCGTGGGCTGGACCTGGCGGCGTGTGGTGGGGAGGGCGATGCGCCGGGGAGCATTGGCGGTCTGGCATCAAAAGGCGTCGGCGAGTGGGCGCCGCAGATGGTCGAGTTGCAGGGCGTGTTGCTCACGACGCTGGCGGAGGCGGGGCAGGTGGCGCGGGGGGTGCGTATCGTGGTGGTGGGAGACGTTGACGTGGCGGCGGTGCGGGCGGCGGTGGGCGAGAGCTGGGCGGCGTTTGACGGGGACGAGGCGGACGCGTTGGGGAATTGGCGGGCCGGGGCGGCGCCGCGGGGGCCGCTCGAGCACCTGATCGGCCTGGATAGTGCGGAGAGCATCGGGGCGTGGTTGGCGGGCGGGGTGTTGAATCCGTGGGCTTGGCCGGGCGCGGCGGCGACGCAGCCGGCGTCGGGCTCGCCATGAGTGATGCCGAGCCTATAATGCCGCCTGGTTAACGGGGAGGCCGCTGGTTACGTCTGGATGGATGCATGATTGACATCAAGGTGATTCGCGATAACCCGGAGCTGGTCAAGCAGGCGGTCCGGAACAAGAACATGACCGTTGACATAGATCATCTGCTGGCGGTCGATGCGCGGCGGCGGGCGCTGGAGACCGAATTTAATGAGCTGCGCCACGAGCAGAAGACGACGGGCGAGCGGATTGCCCAGGCGCCGGCGGCGGAGAAAGCCGAGTTGAGCAAGGCCATGGGCAAGCTCAAGGCGCGGCTGAAGGAGATCGACGAGGAGCGCGGCGGGGTTGACGCCGAATTGCAGGAGCTGATGCTGCTGGTGCCGCAGATTCCCGATCCGGCGGCACCGGTGGGACTCGATGAGAGTGGTAACGTCGAGGTGCGGCGCGTTGGGGAGCCGAAGCGGCTGGCGGATTTCGGATTTAAGTTCAAGGATCATATGGAGTTAGGGGAGGCGCTGGGGCTGGTGGACGTGGAGCGCGGGGTGCGGATCGCCGGGTCGCGCAACTACGTGCTGGTGGGGGAGGGGGCGCGGCTGCACGAGGCGGTGCTGCACCTGGCGTGGGACATCATGCTGGGGCGGCGTTTCGGCCGGCCGGGCACGGCGGGGCAGGAGGTCGGCTTTGTGCCGCTGACGGTTCCGCCGCTGGTGAGCGATCGGCTGATGTACGGCACGGGGTTCTTCCCGCTGCATCGGGACGAGGTGTACCTGTGCGAGCGTGACGAGCAGAGCCTGGTGGGCACGGCGGAGGTGCCGGTGACGGGGCTGCACAGCGACGAGATTCTGGATGCGGTTGAGCTGCCGAAGCTGTACTTCGCGCGGACGACCTGCTTTCGGCGGGAGGCTGGGGCGGGGGGGAAGGATACGCGCGGGTTGTACCGGATCCACTACTTCGACAAGATCGAGCAGGTGGTGGTGTGCCGGGCGGATGCGCAGGAGTCGGCCTACTGGCATGACGTGATCATCGCGAACTCGGAGGCGGTGCTGCAGGCGCTGGAGCTGCCGTACCGGGTGGTCGAGGTGTGCACCGGCGACATGGGGCAGGGCAAGGTGCGGATGTTCGACCTGGAGACGTGGATGCCGAGCCGGGAGTGTTTCAGCGAGACGCACTCGGCCAGCCGTTTTCATGACTTCCAGGCGCGCCGGCTGAACCTGCGCTACCGGGATGAGCGGAGCGGCAAGCCGGAGTTCTGCCACACGCTGAACAACACGGTGGTGGCCTCGCCGCGGATTCTCATTCCGCTGCTGGAGTTGAATCAGAACGCGGATGGGAGCGTGACGATTCCGGCGCGGCTGCGGCCGTACCTGGGCGGGCAGGAGCGCATTGGGGCGCTGTAATCGGGCGCCCTTTGAAGCGATCGACGAAGGTTGAACGGCGTGGCGTGGCGGCTGCCGCACCACGCCGTTCGTTGTCACCCCTCCCAGACCATTCGGAAGGGTCGGGCAATGCGGGGACGGCCGTTAGTCCGGGCAGTCGCAATCGCCGGTTGTCAGGCAGAGGACGAACGGGTCGATGTCGAAGACGTTGACCAGTCCGTCGCAGTTCATGTCGCCCGGCAGGCGGCAATCGAGGTTGACGAAGACGGAGGTCATGTAGTCCGTGTAGTGTCTGTCGCCGCTGCTGCAACCGATCTCCGCCTGGTCATAGACGCGCAGCCGGAGCGTGTAGGCGCAGGTTGGCAGCCCGGTCGTATCCCAGACGGCCAGCACGTCGTCAACAACCGCGGCGCTGCCCTGTGCGATCATCTGCCAGTCGGGGCTGCCGCCGCCGGTGTATTGCAGCACCCAGCGGTGCAGGTTCTCGTCGTAGGCGGTGCCGATGATGGGCACGAGGCCTTCGACGAATTGGCAGTCGGCGGGGCTGTCGATCTCGGCGGTTGGCCAGGTGTTGTCGATGATGACGCTGATCGAGGTCGTCTTAAGTACGCCGCAGTCATTCCAGGCGCGGACGCGCAGTCCGTACTGGCCGTCCGCGACCATGGTCGTGTCCCACCAGGCGAAGGGCTCATTGACGGCGGTGCCGGCGTACGTTGGGTAGGCGGGGTCCACGGGCAGCCACAGAGGTGCTCCGCTGGCGCGGTAGCTCACGCTGTAGGTGGAGCCGCACCAGCTTTCGAAGACGGTGCCGTCGATGCAGACGTTGCCGGCGATGACGTGGTCGGTCGGCGGATAGTCGATCTCGACCGTGTCATAGCCCTGGTCGACGAAGACGGGGCGCTCGACTACGGCCGCCAGGCTGCAGATGTTGTACGCCACCAGCCGCAGCATGTAGTAGCCCTGGGTCAGGGCGGTCGTGTCCCATTCGCCCAGCGGGCCGTCGATGACGGGGATGTCGCTGTCCGTGATGACGGTCCACGTGGGCGTGCCGATGCGGCGGTAGGCCAGCCTGTAATGCGAGAAGGTGCCGTCGGGGTCGTTGGCCGTGCCTTTGACTTCCACGAGTCCGCAGGCGCAGCCGGCGCCGAGCTCCGGCGGGTAGGTGAACTGAGCTACCGGGGCGGTGGTCTCGCTAGCACAAACACAGTCGAGGCAGTTCAGGTCCTGGGCGGCGTGCTGTGCGCAGATGCTGTCCCAGTAGTAATTGCAGCAGTAGGAGTCGTACTCGCAGACTGATGCGCAGCAGACGGCATCGTCGCAGCCGGGCGTCATGTTGGCCGTGCAGCAGCTTCCGGCGCCCGGATCGCCGCAGACGTCGTAGCAGGCGCACATATTGCAGATCAGCAAGGGCCAGTCGCCGGAGCCGTAGGTGCTGCCGGTGTTGCCGGCGGAGTAGTAGACGGCGCGGTCTGGTCGCCAGGCCACGGAGATGTAGCTGCTGGAGCCGTCTGAAAGCGTGCCGTCGCTGAGTGCGCCCGGGTTCAGGACGCAGTGGTCAAGGTAGGATGTGCCGTAGGCGCTAACTTGGTTGTGTACGCAGTCAGTGCCGTCGCCGGCGTAGTCGCCCGACTTGTAGCCGGTGAGGGTGGTTACGGGGCAGTAAGCCGGTGTGATGATCCGACCGCTCAGGCTGTTGCCCTGGTCCGAGGGATAGGTGAACTGTCCGAGGATGACCTTGCCGCCGCTGTCGACGTAGTCCGCCAGCACGTCGCCGAAGGCTTCCGCGTCGTCGCAGGCGTAGTTGATCCAGACGAAGACACAGTCGTACTGCATCAGCAGGCCAAGCGACGGTGTCTCGACGCGGGCGTCGAAGTAGTCGCAGGGCTTGCCGGTGCACTGGGCGACGGCGATGCGGAAGCTGGGGTTGTCCGCGTTGCTCGGGGCGTAGAGGATGCCGCCGGAGAGGGGGCACTGGATCATGTTGGCGGTCAGGTCGGCCCACTCGCCGGTGCCGAGAGTTGTGCCAGTGTTGCCGGCGCTGTAATAGACGCGACGATCGGGTCGCCAGGCCACGGAGAGGAAGCCGTCTTCGTACGTGCCGTCGGTGAGATTGCCGGTGCGCAATGTGCAGTCGTCGCGGTACTGGGTCTGGTAGGCGCCGACGTAGGGTGGGCCGTTGTGGACGCATTCGACGCCGTCGCCGGCGTAGCTGCGCGACTCGCGCGTGTCGTCTTCGGCATCGACGGGGCAATAGCCCGGCTGCATGATGCGGCCTTCCAGCCAGAATGTCTGAGTGGGCAGGCACCACTGGCCGAGGATGACGGTGCCGCAGCCGACGTCAACATAGTCGGCCAGGCGGTCGCCGAAGGCGGCTGCGTCAGCGTAGCCGAGGTTTGGCCAGGTGAAGACGGCGTCATAGGTGCACAGCAGCGCCAGGCTGGGGGTGCCGACGCGCGCGTCGTAGTAGTCGACGGGCACGCCGAGCAGGGCGCTGAGGGCGGCGCGAAAGGCCGGCGTGTCATTATGAGCGGGCGCGTAGAGCACGCCGCCGGCGCCACGGTCGACGGTCAGGGTGTGGCCGGTGTAGTGAGGCGTCGCGAGTTCGCCGTGGTTGGTCATCTGGGGCTGTGCAGCGCTGGCGGCAGATTGGGCCTGAGAGCTGCCCGACTCGACGGCCTCCTGGCGGAGCCGCGTGACCTCTTCCGCTGAAGGTTTGGCGCAGGGTTGGCCGCGCAGCCGGTGGCCGTCGAAGATGACCGGCAGTTGCTCGCCGGTGTTCGTCATTGCCGTAGCGATGCTCCCGGTACTGCCGGCCGGTGCGGCGCTGGGCTGGTCGGCGGCGAAAGCCGGCAGCCCGATTAGTAGCCCGATAACAAGTGCGCAGATTCCGATGTGTTTCATGCCGCTTACCTCCTATAAGAACTCTCATTGCTCCCGATGCGCAGTAGAAATCAGCAAACAGAACAAACTTGCCTTTGGATACGCGACGAAAGCCGGCGCGGAGCGCAATCATTCTGCCGGCAGAAAACTACGAAATGCCCGGCCGATGCTGCCCGCCCCGCGGCGGCGTCTGCCGGGGCGGGCCCGGCCATGTTCTGACGGCACTTGTGGCCGCGGCGGGACGAGAGCAAGCGCGCTCCATCCGCAGTGACGTCCCATGCGGCAGGAAGCGCGATTGTTTCACAGTGACAAAGGCATCATACACGATTCGCTTGACAGATGCCAGTGTCCTCAGCGGGTGGTCAACAACTCCACGAACGGGTCGATGTCGAAAGCGTTGATGAGGTCGTCCTGGTTGATGTCGCCGTTCATGATGTCGCAGTCGGGGAAGTCGGCGGCGTAGGCGGCCGGATCGGCCAGGGCCAGCACGAACGGGTCTATGTCGAACGCGTTGAGGGCTCCGTCGCAATTCATATCGCCGAGCAGCGCGGGCGGGGCCGTGCCCCAGATCTCGATATCGTCGATGTTCCAGCCGGAGTAGGGCCAGGCGCCGGAGCCAACCTGGTAACCCCAGCGGATGTATACGGTTGCGGCGTCATCGGCGACGGCGGCGAGATCGTATTGCCGCAGTGACCAGGAGTTGTCCGTGATGGCTGAGGAGCCGTTGTCCCAGATGGTGACCCAGTTCGACGCGTTGTTCGAGACGGCGACGGTGGCGTGCACGAAGGGTTGGTAGTCGCTGTTGAGCCAGCGCTGGAATCTGAGGCTGACGTCGAAGACGCCGGTCAGATCGAGCGGACCGAGAGTCAGATGATAGGGGCCGCCGGTGGAAGTGGAGTAGTCGCCGTTGAGGTTGACGCCGTAGACGTTGCTGCCGGTGGCGCCGGCAGTCGGGTCCGGATAACCGTGGGAGGCGCCGCCGAGGCCGGCGGGCTGTCCGAAGGCCCATTGGCCGGCGGTGGACCAACCGGGGCTGGTATCGAGTGAGAAAATGTGCAGCGGTTGCGGGCCGGGGAGCGTGCGGAATGTGTAGCAGTTGCCGTCGTTGTCGTCGAGTGTTACGTTGCCGGCGGCGTCGGTAAGTTCGAGGTCGTAGAAGTAGGGGGTGTCCTGGGTCAGTCCGATAAGCGGGACGGCGTGGCTGGTGGCCAGACTGCTGACGTCGGCGTGCTGGACGAGGGCGGCGCAGTCCAAGCCGTAGTGCACGGTGGCCCGCACGGGCTCATCAGCCGTGACGTGAATCTTGGCTGAAGTGGAGGCGATGTCCTCGGCCGCTAAGCTGAGCACTGTTGGGGGCGTGCAGTCAACGGCGGCGGTGGCGGTGACGACCACGTCGGTGCCACCCTGACCGTCGTCGGCGTCGATGTAGGTGGCGATGATGCTGTGGCCGTCGCTGACGGGCAGCGCGCCGGGCTCGCCTGACGCGCTCAGGGCAATGCTGCCGACGAATTCGGCGGAATCGGAGGCAGTTTCGGTGAGGGTGACCGGTTGGCCCGCGGGGGCGGAGTCTGACGCGATGGTGATGGTGACTTGCTCGATGAGCTGGTTATCGGTGTTCAGGCCGCAGTCGCTGACGACGATCTGGGCGACGTCTTCACACAAGTACGCGGGGCGATTGAGGTAGACGAGCCCGGCCTCGGGGCAATTGCTGTAGGCGGAGAGGGCGTCGACGATGCCGTAGCCGTAGACGTAGGTTGGGTCGTGGGTGCCATGGGTCACGTAGTAGCCAGCGGTTTCGAACAGGTGCTCGCGCATCTGGTCCACGGTCCAGTATGGCCGGGCCTGGATGAGGCAGGCGACGGCGGAGGCAACGAGAGGCGTGGAGAGCGAGGTACCGTCGGCCGTGGTGTATTCGCTGCTGGAGTACGGGCTGACGGTGTGGGTGCTTACGCCGCGGGCGCAGACCTCGGGTTTGACGCGGCCGTCGGCGGTGGGGCCGTCGGAACTGAAGGAGGCGATGGTGCCGGAGCTATTGACCGCGCCGCAGGTGATGCCCTGGAAGGCGTCGGCGGGCGCGATGAGCGAGGAAGTGCTAGGATCGCTGTCGTGATACGAGTTTCCGGCGGCGTTGCAGTGGTGGACGCCAAGGGCGGTCGAGATGTTGACGGCGACTGTGGTGACGGCCGTCTGGCCGTCGAGCTGGGACTGAGTGTACCAGTCGATGTAGCCGAGCGAGGCGGTGGACATGTCGCCGCCGTGGGCCTCGATGAACTCCAGTCCGGCGACGTAGTTGTCCTCCTCGGCGGGGTATTCGGCGGTGACATCCTCGGTCTTGCAGAGGATGAACTTGGCGTCGTAGGCGCCGCCGACGAGTAGGCCGGGCCGGTAGGCACCGATGCAGCCGAGGATCATCGTGCCGTGGTTGTGCTGGCTGGCGGGGTCTCCGGGTTCGATCTGGGTGTCGGGGTCGTCGTCGACGAAGTCGTATTCGGCGACGACCTGGAGCTTGTGCAGGCCGAAGTTGAAGGCCTGGTGCGAGCGTTCGAAGCCGGTGTCCAGGATGCCGATGATGACATTCTGGCCGGTGTAGCCGGCCTGATGCAGGGCAATGAGGTTCATCTGCTCGAGTTGGGCGGTGGCGGCGCCGTAGTCGAGACGGCTGCCGTCGCGGTCGCCGGTGGGCGTTGCGTGTGAGGTTGGGCCGATGTCGACGGGGTAGTTGCCGCGTGAGCGGCCGACGGCTTCGACACGGGCGACGAAGGGCAGGGCGGCGATCTGCTCGGCCTGGGCGCGCGTGGTGTACACGCTGATGGCATTGAGCCAGCGGCTGGTGACGTGTGGGCGGGCGCCGGTGGCTTCCACGGCGGCGATGTAGTCCGGCGCGACGGGCAGGTCGTGGACGTTGAACAGCGGCTCGCCGCGCGCCCCGGGGCCGCGCAGCGCGCGGCGCTGGGTGGCGCGGGGGTTGTAGTTGGCGGCGAGGTCGTGCAGCGCGGCGTGGCGGGCTGCGGCGGAGCCGGCGTTCTTGTCGGTGAAGAAGACCCAGGCCTTGGCCAGGTCGTCTTCATCGGCCAGGCGTTGGACGAGGGCGGGGTGCAGCTTGGCCGGCGCGGCGGCGGTAGCGGATGCGGTTGGGTGGGGCGGAGCGGCCGGCGCGAGGTGGGCGGAGATTGCGAGCAGCACGGCGGCGGCGAACCAGTGAGCTTGTCGGTGCATTGTGGTCATCCCAGGATTGTTACTCGTCGAGGGTCGCCGCCGGGCGGCGACCGTTATCCAACTCCCCATCTGCCACTATAGCGGGTCGGGTGTGGTGAAAGAAGGCTAACTGGCGGTTCGTTGTCAGGACGGCATGGTCGCATGGGGCTGCGGCCGGTGGGGCGATGTGGCCCGGCGGGCTCGCAGTTTCGGCCGTTGGCGCTATAATCGACGCCGCGGTTTGGACCCAGGATGGAGATTGACTGGCGTGGCCCAGGATTGGCAGATGCCGCGAGCCGGCTCGGGGTGTTGCACGTGCGCGCGTGAATTTGAGCAGGGGGAGGCATTCCAAGTGTGCCTGCACGAGACGCCGGCGGGTTATGAGCGGCGGGATTACTGTGCGAGCTGCTTGCCGGTGGTCGGTGCTGAGGTTATTGCGACCTGGAGGACGCGTAGGCCGCCACCGGCGCCTAAGAAGGGGCCAAGCTTTGATCCGGCGGCCATCTTCCGGTTTTTTCAGCGGCTGGAAGAGGCCGATGGGCCCGGGCAGGTGCAGTTGCGTTTCGTCCTGGCGCTGCTGCTGTGGCGCAAGAAGATCCTGCGGCTGGAGCGCAGCGTGGCGGGGGGCGCGCGGGAGCAGTGGGAGTTCAGTGAGCGCGGCTCGGATGCGACGCATCGCGTGGTGCGGCCGGACCTGGCGGATGATGAACTGGAGCGGCTCAGTGGGCAACTGGAGATGCTGTTGGCCGGCGCGCCGCTGGAGTTGGAAGCCGTCGCGACGGAGCAGGAGGAGCAGGCTGATGACCGGCGGCTGGCGGATGAATCCTGACGGCGCGTTGGGGGAGTGGCGCGGCGGCCCGATGCGTCGGGCGAAGCTGAGCGCGTTGTGCGGTGCCGGGTTGGCGGGCCTGCTGCTGCTCGTGACGGGTTGTCCGCCGGCGGCGCGGTCCATCGCGCCGCGTGATGAGCACGAGGCCCTGGCGCGTGTGAACGATAACCTGGGGGCGATTGACCGGCCGGTGCAGTACCAGGCGCTGGTGTCGTTCCGCTTTCGCGATGCCAACGGCCGGGACCGGCGTTTCCTGGGCCACGAGGCGTCGCTGCTGTACGCGCCGCCGCAGTGTTTGCGTTTTGATATTCGCTCGCTGGCCGGGGTTGTGGCGCAGTTCGGCTCGGATGGGGAGCGTTACTGGATCTGGATCGAGCCGGAGGTGCGCAAGTTGTGGTGGGGCCGCTGGGATCGGCTGGGCCAGCCGCAGACGACCCGGCTCATCATCGCTCCGGACGATCTGCTGGACGCGCTGATGCTGCGGCCGCTGTCGGCGCCGCGGGCCGGCGGGCTCAGTCCGGTGTTGCGGAAGGAGGCGGACGATCACCGGCTGATCTACATGCGGCTGGGGGAGGATGGTGAGCCGAGCGGCTTGCGTGAGATCCGGCTGGACGCGCGCGAGCCATATCAACCGCGCGAGGTAATTGATCGCCTGTCGGACGGGCGCGTGGAGATGCACGCCCATCTGAGCGGGTATGCGCGCATCGGGCCGGACGGGCCGTACGTGGCGCGGAAGTACGTGGTCTATTGGCCGTTGGATGAGGCCGAGATGCGGCTGGATGTGCGGCGGGCCCGGTTTCGCCCGGAGTTGGCGGCGGAGGTCTTCGCGTTTCCAGCGGAATGGGAAGGGGAAATCGAGCCGATCGACGCGGGTGAGTTGCCGTGAGTTGCGTGCCGCGTGCAGATGGGAGTCGGCCGGCGATGCGGATGCATGTGCGTTTCATGTTTTGGCGGCGGGTGGCGGTTGTGGCCGGTCTGCTGGGGGTTGGGTTGGGGCGGCCGGCGGCGGCGCAGTTGTCGGTGGAGGAGACGCCGGCGGCGGGGCGTCGCGTCCTGGTGGCGGCCGCAGAGGACCGGCTTTGGCTGGCGCGCATGGAACATGGGCGGGGCGTACTGTCGTTCCGCACGCCCAGCGGGCCGCCGGTCAGCAGCGCGCCATTCGAGCGCGTGATTGTGTCGCTGGCGGCGGTTGACCGCCAGGCGTACGTGTTCCATGAGAACGGGGAGTTCTACCGGTATGCTCCGGGGGGATCGGAGGGAACCGAGGGTGGCCGGTGGACGCCCGAGTTGAATTTGCCTGGGCGGAAGGTGCCGCTGGAGGTGGTTGAAGTTGCCGGCGGGCTGTACGCGCTGGTGCCGACTGGGATAACCGACGGGATGGCCATGCTGGAGGGGCCGGTGGCGCCGGCGACCACGCGACCGTACGAGCCTGGGCCGGGATCGTTGACGCTGGTGCGTTACACGCCGGCGGGTTGGTTTGCCGTGGCGAGCTGTCCGCCGCCGGTGACGGCTGATGCGCTGCCGCGGCTGTGCTACGTTAATCAGCGGTTGCTGCTGTTCTGGTGGAATCCGGATGGCGGGCAGCTGGGTTACTTTCAGCTTGACCCGGCGGTGGGCGTGTGGGAGTCGGGGGGCACGCTGGGCGTGCCGGGGCTGCGCGACTACTGGGTGGCGGTGGTGAACCGCGCGGCGACGATCGTGGCGGAAGTGGAGGCGCGCGACGGGCGTGCGGTCGTGCAGGTGTACACGCTGCTGGGCGAGGCGGGGGAGTCGGCCGAGCAGAGCTGGCAGCGCAGCGAGTTTGAAATATCCCCGTTGCCGGAGGAACATCAGGTCGCGCGGGTGAAGTCGGCCTGTGGGTTCAACCAGCACCTGGGGCTGTTGGTGACGACGGCGGACGGGGGCGTCTATCTGCGTTTTGGCCGACGGGATGGTGCGCCCACGATGTCGACTCAGGACGTCTTTGGTGAACCGTTGGTGAAGACGGCGCCGGTGAGCTTCCACCTGTTCCGCACGGCGGCGATGCTGACGATACTCGTGACGCTGTTTGTTTTTAGGCGTCAGAGTGTGGTCATGCCGGCGGCGCTGCCGGCGGGCTACGTGCCCGCGTTTATCCTGCAGCGGCTGGCGGCGTTTGCCATAGACGCGCTGCCGTTCTCCGTGGCGGCGGCGCTGGTGTTGCGGCTTTCGTGGGTTGAGGCTTGCGGGCAGATCGTGGCTTGGGCGGTGGACCCGCAGATCAACGAGACCGGCCTGCCCGGCTTGTCTTACGTGCTGTGGTGGTCCCTGGCGGCCGGGGGGTATGCGGTTTACAGCTTTGTGATGGAGTTGGTCGCGGGGCGGACGGTGGGGAAGGTGTTGTTGCGTTTGCGCATCATGACGGATACGGGGCGGCCGCCGGTCGTGTGGCAACTGGTTGTGCGCAACTTGATGCGGATCGTGGAAGTCATGCCGCCGTTCTGGATACTGAATTTTCTGGTGCTGCTATCGCGGAATCGGCAGCGGGCGGGCGACATTTTCGCGGGGACGGTGATGGTGCGCTGGGTTGGTCCGGAGGCGGACGAGCGCAGCGCCGGGGATGAGTCCGGGGAGCAGTAGGTTTTGGCGGTGCGTGCAGGGGGGCGACTTGACCGGCGCGGTGATTCGTGTGAGCATGCCGGCCCGCGCGACTAGCCTGCAGTTGGTGCAGTGTGCGGCCCGGTTGGTGGTCGCTGCGCGGCGTTTGTGCAAAGGCGACTTTCAGGAAAGGAACGGGCGATGGGCAGCCTGCACTGGCCGGCGAAGTCTCCCTTCGGGCCGCTGGCCGAGCACATGGAGCGAGTGCGCACCTGCGTCAGTCATGTCCTGCCGATGTTCGAATGTGCGCGCGAGCGCGACTACGGGCGTTTGACGGCGCTGACTAGCGCGGTGTTTGCGACGGAGCACGAGGCGGACAAGGTCAAGGAGGAGATTCGGCGCACGATTCCGAAGGTGTTCGCGCTGCCGGTGTTCCGCGGTGATTTGCTGGCTTTCGTCCACATTCAGGACGAGATGGCCGACCTAGCCGAGGACCTGGCGGTACAGCTCACGATCAAGAAGCTGGTCATGCCGCCGGCGCTGGCCGACGAGATCATCGCCTACGTGCGGCAGGTGCTGATGGTCTGCGACCAGGTGTTCGAGGCGGTGACGCTGCTGAAGGACATGACCGAGGCCGATCTGGCCGGTCACCGGGGCGCGCAGGTCATGGGGCTGGTCGGCAAGGCGGAGCACGAGGAGTGGGTGGCGGACAAGGCCCAGTACGTGCTGGCGCAGCGGTTGTTCGCCCTGGAGGACGAGCTCAAGGCGGTGGACATATTCCTGTGGTCGGGCATCTTCCAGAATCTGGGCGCCCTGGCCAACTCCGCCGACAAGACGGCTGAGCGTTTGCGTCGTATGCTGGCCCGCTGATTCTGTTACCCGGTACACAGGGGTCCTCGTAGCCATGTGGATCCTGCTGTTGGCTTCCTCTACGAGCGCAACCGGCCCGTGGACGTCAGAGATGCCGTTCCTGGTCGGCGCCACGATCGTTGCGCTGGGGATGCTGATGTGGGATACGGTCGAGGTCGGCCGGAACGACGCCGCGAACCTGGTCAACGCGGTGTTCGGGGCGCGCGTGCTGACGCGGCGGACGGCCGTGCTGCTGGCCGGCGTGGCGGTGGTGTTGGGGGCGGCGGCCTCCTCGCCGGTCATCGAGACGGCCCGCAAGGGCATCTTTGACCCGACCATGCTGACGATCGAGAAGGCCCTGGCGGTCTACGTGGCCGTGTACATCGTCGATACGGTGCTCTTGTACGGCTACTCGGCTTTCGGCATGCCGGTCAGCACGACCGCGTGCCTGATATTCGAGTTGCTGGGGGCGGCCTTCGCGCTGGGCGGGGCAGAAGTGGTGCATTGGCCGCGGGCCGGGACCGTCATGGCCGCGATTGTCTGCTCGATCGCCATCACCGGCGTGAGCGCATTCATCATGCAGCGCATCGTGCGCGGCGCGATTCGCGACCGGACCAGCAGTCTGTCCGTGATGCTGGCGCATGGCAGTTGGATCGGGGGCGGCATGCTGGCCGGGCTCACCTACTTCATGCTAGTCAAGGGCATGCGCCAGCTTGATTTCGTGCAACGGCTGCGCTCGGAGGTGTTGCAGGAATATGGGCCGTTCGTGACGCTGCTGGCGCTGTGGCTCGTGTTCGGTGTCGTCATCCATTTTCTGCTGGCGGCTTTTGGGAAGCGCGTCGCGCGGCGACTGTTCCCCGCGCTGGCCATTATCGGAACTTTCGCGATGGCGTTCGCGTTTGGTCAGAATGACCTGGCCAACTGCGCCGCGCCGGGCCTGGCGGCCCTGAACCTGATCCAGCACTGGGAAGACGGGGTGGTGCACGCCACCGGCATTCCCATCGCCATCTGGGCGCTGGTGGGCTGTGGGTTGTTGATGGCGCTGGGAATGACCACGCGCAATGCCCAGCGGGTGACGAGCGCGGCGGTGCACGCCGGCAGCATGGCCCACCAGGTGCGGCTGTGGGCGCCGAACTGGTGCATCGCACTAGCGCAACTGATGTTGCGGCTGCGGCGCAGGCGACCGGTGCTGGCGCCCTTGCCGGAGGTCACCGAAGCGGGCAAGAGCATGCACTATGATGTGTTGCGGGCCTGCGTGATACTGTGCGTTTCGGCCAGCGTTATTGCGACCGCTTCCGGGCTGGGGTTGCCGGTTTCGACGACCTACGTCTCGTTTGCCGCCATCGTTGCCACCGGCATGGCCGACCGCATCTTCCAGCGTGGCGACGCCGAACTGAAGCTGGCCCGTACGATTTGGGTGATCTTCAGTTGGTTTGGCGCGGCGGTCGTCGCGGCGGTTTGCGGCGGGCTGGTGGCGCTGCTGGTGTACCACGGCGGGGCGCTGGGTATTGTGCTGGGGGTCGGGGGCAACCTGCTGGTGCGGCAAGTGCTCAAGCGGCGGGCTGACGCGCAGGAGCGGCGCGTGCGCGAGGCAGCGCACGAGCGCAAGTACCCCGACCGCTACGCCGAGGAATACGAAGACTGAGCGCGCCAGGCCATTTGTGCGGGCCGGTCCGAGCTTGGCGGCGGCCCGTGGGCTGGGCTAGGCGCGCTGGCCGAAGTGTGCCGAACGCTGGTTGATCAGCGGCGCCGCGCCAGGGCGGCACCCAGGACGAGCACCAGCAGGAGGCTGCTCGGCTCCGGGATGAAGCTCACGTCGTCGAACTGGCTCGAGATAAAGCCGGCATCAGTGGCGTACTTGTACAACCCGACGGCCAGCGCGCCGAACGCGAAGCTGTCGTCGGTGGTGGTGAGCTGCGCGGTGTCCGGCTCGGGATCACCCTCGGCCCAGACTTTCAGCGAGAGCGTGTCGCCCAGCGCGCCGGCTTCCATCCAGTACCACGCGCCCGGCGTGATCGGGAACGTCGTCGCCACGAGGTCCTCCGAATCCAGCAGGCCGGTTACCCGCGTTATGCCGATCGTCCCGGCGCCCGAGGGCCGCGCATAGAAGCAGTAGTAATCACCCGACACCGGGTTCAGCCGCAGGGTGCTGAACGGGTTGGAGATGACGCTGTCCGTGCTGAAGCGCATGCGCATGTAGCCGTCGCTGAAGTACGGATCAGTGGCCGAATCCGTCCAGAAGCTGCCGGTGCCCACGAATGTGGGCGGCAGAGCTTCGCTGGAAGAGATCTGGTAGACCCCGCTGCTCGCGTCATAGACGGTGTGGCCCAGGCCGAACATGCTGAGCAGGTCCAGGTGGGTCCAGCCGGCATCGGTGCCGTCAGAGAAGTCGTCCAGCAGGGCGGCGGGGGCGCTGGCGACGCAGGACACGGCCAGCAGCACAGCAGAAGCGCGCAAGACACGGAACCCGGCAATCTGTGGTGAAAACATGCTCCTAACTCCTCGATCTGGTTCAGGGCGTACTGATCAGGACCCTCTCTGTCATTCAGTATGGCGTTTTCACGTGGCGATTACAAGGCCAAAACCTCGGCGCGGCGCCGGATTTGCCTGCCCGGTCAGCTCGCGGGGTGGTGCCGCGGGTGTGCCCAGCCGCGATTGGCTGGGAGGTGGCGAAACGGGCGGGTCAGCAGAGCGCCTTGAGGGCTTCCTCGCGCGTGGAGTACACCTCAAAGAAGGTATCCAGCTTGGTCGTTTCGAGGACGCCCGCGATGTACGGCGACGGGTTGGTGAGGAGCACGCGGGCCTCCTGCACGTTGGCCTGGGCCACGGTGCGGACGAGCTCGCTCAGACCGGCGGAGTTCATGAACTCGACTCCGGCCAGGTCGATGATGATGCGAGCGTGTGGCGTGGTGAGCAATTCGCCGAAAGTGTCGGCCAGCGCGTCCTGGGCCTCGCCGGTCAGGTCGCCCTGCAAGCGGACCACCTTCACGCCATCGCAGTCTTGCACGTCGGTTTGCATCGGCGCCTCGCATTCGAGTGCTGTGTATTCCACGAGAGCACGCGCGGTCAGCGTAGGGCAAAGGGCGGCGGCGGACAAGCAATCTGAGGGTTGAGGTTCGGCCGGGTGAAGGCGTGGAGCGCGCGCTTGGTGACCAGGACGAGCGTGTCCCCGACCCACGTGAACTGTGCGGGCGGATTCGGGCAATCGAGCGGATAGCTTAGCGCCCGCAGTTCAGGCAGGGGTCCGGCCATGTCCGGCAGCGTGGCGACTGTAAGTGTCGGCCAGGCCGGCCGCTTCGTCGCGCTGATACTCAGAAGGCTCAACGCCGGCCCGTCCGCGTGGACTGCCATGAGGTCGGCCGCGTGCGATTCGAAGCGGAGTATGCAGCGCCCCGTTGCGATTGCCCGAGCCTCGGCTACCCGCGCCGTCGTGGTGATCAAGAGGTCGTCAGTTACCTGGGTTGCGATCCAGGCGGTCGGGTGCGCTGGTTGATCCTGGATCGTCCAGCGTGACGCGCCGGTTTGCAGATCGAGGGCTTGCCAGCGGCCGGCGGCTGTTACGAAGATCAGGGCGTCATGGGGCGGCTCGAGCCGGTCGGCGGAGGGGAGCCGACAGCGGCTGAGGCTCGCAAGCCGGATTGGTTGACGCTCGTCCGCCGTGTGCAGCACAGTGGTGCCGCTGAGATCGCTCAGCGTTATGCGGTCCGGGTATGCACAGACAAGGCCGCGGGTGACCAGTCCGCTCCAGACGGGCCAGGGTGTTTCCTCCGGCAGGCCGAACGTTTCCCACTCGCCGTCGGTCAGGTCAACTAGTTCTGCGCCGATCTCGGGGCCGCGTCGCCAGAGGAGCGCCGCGTGGCGCCCGGCGACGCGAATCTGGACATCGGTCAGGTTGCCGAGGCGGTGTTGCCAGAGCAGGGTGCCCGAGCGTAGCTCAAGAGAGCCGACGCGGCCGTCGTCACGGACGATGAGCACGCCGTCCGGCGTGGCTTGGGCGGCGAGCAGGCGGCGCAAGTCTTCCGGATCGCCGCGCTGAGCTTGTGGGGCGTCCGCTTCGCCGACCTGCCAGGCGTCAACCTGCCAGCGCAGGCGGGCCGGCGATTCGAGTTCGATTGCGTATACGCTCAGGCGGTCATGGCAGCAGGCCAGGCCATGCTCAGGAGCGGCACCGGCATAGACCACGCCAGGACGGGCCGCGAGCGGCGGAGCCCGCCGGTCGGCTCTGCTGCGCGCGTCGAGCACGTACACCTGGCCGGCCGCCGTGGCCACGAGCAGGAGCGCATGGGTCGGCACGGGCTCGACCCACTCTATGTCGGCCGGCGCGGTCCAGGTCCAGGCTGGTGGCAGTGGGTCGGCGAATGCCGGGCTGATCAGGCAGCAGGCGGCCAATGCCGCTGCCAGCAGGGCGCGGGTGCGGCTGATGGGCTGCACCGCGGAGTGTCGACAGGGCCGTCCGGGAGGGGTTTCGGTCATAAGCGCTGCAGCGGGCAGATTTTGCCGCACCTCGGGAACTACTCTGCGGTTCCGTAGTCCAATATGCTATGTAGGCGGCCGTCGCGTGTCACGGCCGTTCGGGATGTTCTCGTGCTCGTCGCAGGAGTTGCGGTATGAAACCTCAGGCTGTCGCATTTCTGGGCGTGATGTTGCTGGGTGTCACGGTTGGCGCACAGGAAACAGTGGACCTGGACGTCACGCGTGTGGCGCTGTTCAGCAGCGGCGTGGGGTATTTCGAGTGTACGGCGGAGGTCAGCGGGACGAAGACAGCCGAACTGCGGTTCCGCACCGACCAGATCAACGACATTCTCAAGTCGTTGGTGGTTCAGGATTTCGGCGGCGGGACCATCGGGGCCGTGAGTTATGCCGCGCGTGACCCGGTGGAGAAGGCGCTGCGCAGCTTCGCGGTTGACATCACCGGCAAGCCGACGCTGGGTGAACTGTTGGATCAACTGCGCGGCGAGGTAGTCGAGATTGGCGGTCCGCGTGCTCTTCGTGGTGCGATCGTCGGCGTTGAGACGCAACTCACGGTCGTTGGTGACCATCATGTTGTAGAGCGCGACGTGCTGAACCTGCTGACCGAGTCCGGGCTGGAGCAAATGGCGTTGGCGGAGCTGCGCGGGATCCGGCTGCTGGACGAGAAGGTGGACGGGGAGTTGCGGAAGGCGTTGGCGACGCTGGCGGAAGCGCACGATGCGGACAAGAAGAGCGTAGTGTTGCGCTTTGACGGGGCCGGGCGGCGCAAGGTGCGGGCGGCGTATCTGCTCGAGGCGCCGATCTGGAAGACGAGCTACCGGCTGGTGCTGTCCGGTGACGAGCCGCCGTTCATGCAGGGGTGGGCGACAGTTGAGAACGCGACGGAGAAGGACTGGCGGGATGTGCGGCTGTCGTTGGTATCCGGCCGGCCGATCTCTTTCCGGATGGACCTGTATACGCCGCTCTACGTGCCGCGGCCGCTGGAGGAGCTTGAGTTGTACGCGTCGCTGCGCGCGCCGCAGTATGAGGGTGGGATGGAGCTCAGGGGTGCTCAGAGGTCTGCTGGGCGGGGGCGGCAGATGGCCCGGGGGCGTGCGCAGATGATGGAGATGGCGGCGGCGGACGCGTATGCCGGCGAGGCGCCGGCGCCGCTGATGTCGGAGGCGCCCGAAGAGTTGGACCTGAGTGGCCGCGGGGTGGCGTCGGTGGCGGCGGCACAGCAGGCCGGCGAGCTGTTCGAGTATGTCATCCAGGCGCCGGTTTCGATTCCGCGCCAGCACTCGGCCATGCTGCCGATCGTGAACGCGGCCATCGCGGGGGAGAAGGTCAGCATCTACAACCCGAGCACGCATGAGAAGTATCCGCTCAACGGGCTGGAGCTGGTCAACGCGACCGACCTGCACCTGATGCAGGGGCCGGTCACCGTCTTCGATGGCAGCGTCTATGCCGGCGACGCGAAGCTGCCGGACATGAAGCCCGGCGAGAAGCGTCTGATAGCGTATGCACTGGATCTGGCGACGGAGGTGGCGGTGGAGCGCATGCCGCGACCGGAAGAGCTGATGAGCCTGCGGATCGCCAAGGGCGTGCTGTGGTACGGGCACAAGTATCTGGACGAGCGCAAGTACGTGATCAAGAACAAGGCGGAGCGGGAGCGGGCCGTCATACTCGAGCAGCCGTACACGCCCGACTGGACGCTGGTTGAGCCGCGCGAGCCGTACGAGCGCACGCCGCGCCTGTTGCGGCTGCGCGTGGATGTGCCGGCCGGCCAGAGTGTGTCGTACCGGGTGAAGCTGGAGCGCCAGGCGGAGCAGTCGCTGCGGCTGCTGGATTGCCGGCTGGACACGATTGACTTCTATCTGCGGTCGCGGGTGATATCGCCCGCGGTGCGGGAGGCGCTCGAACGCCTCGTTGCGCTGCGGACGGAGCTGACGGACGTGTCCAGGCAGTGCGAGAAGCTGGAGCAGGAGCTAAACGAGGTTGTGGCCGACCAGGTTCGCTTGCGCGACAACCTGCGGACACTGCCGCAGGGCACCGACGTCTACGCACGCCAGTTGCGCAAGTTCGACGAGCTGGAGACGCGCATCGGACAGCTTCGGGCGCAGATCGAGACCGCCCGGCAGGCCCGCGAGCAGAAGCGCACGGCGTTGGAAGAGTACCTGTTGGCGCTGGAGGTGTCGTGACCCGTGCGGCGCTGCGCGCCGGCGGCCTAGTTTTCGGACGGCGCGGCCGGCGGGGGCTGTGGCGGTTGGCGTGGGGCGCGCTGCAGCACCTGGAAGCGGCGGCGGCCGAGGATTTCGTCGGCACAGCAGATTTCGAAGGCGTACTGGCCGGGCGCGGTCAGGCGGATGCCGTGCATGGCGAAGAGCAGGTCCACCGTGGCCAGCGGGTTGGGGGCCTCGATCGGGCCGTGCGTGTGGAACAGGACGTTGTTGTCCGCGTCGCGCACCAGCCGCAACTCGATGGTGGTATTGGCGCCGATCTCGGTCAGGGAGGCCAGGACGACGATTTGCGGGATGGTGGTGGGTAGTTGCGGCACCAGCACCGTGTTGAACAGCCCGATGGCGCTTTTCTTGTTGGTGATCTTGTCGTCGATGACCTGGTCACAAATCAGCAGCGAAACGAGCGTCGGACGTGCCAGCGGTCCTTCATCGGGCATGCGTGCCTCCCATCTGCCATGATATGATACCGACCGAACAGGTTGATGGCCACGCGCCGTTGCCGCGCGTGATGCGGAATGTGATTGGCATGGTCGGCAGGAAAATTCCGAGTTCAAGCGTGCTACTGATCGCGGCGCTGCTGCCGCTGGGTGGCTGTGCATCTTCCGTCCAATATGTCATTCGGCAGGGCCTGGGGCAGCTCGGCATGATGACCCGGACCGTGCCGATCGAGCAGGTTCTGGCGGATGGTCGGCTGACTGCCGAGCAGGAGCGCAAGCTGCGGCTGGTCGTGGCGGCCCGTGACTTCGCCCGCGACGAGTTGGGGCTGCGCGTCGGCGGCAGCTATTCGCTGTATCACGACAGCGGCGGTGAGCCGATCGGGTACAACCTCTCGGCCGCGCGCCAGGATGCGCTCACGCCGCGGCGCTGGCACTTCCCGATCATCGGGACGATCGACTACATCGGGTTCTTCGAGCGAGCGGACGCCGAGGACGCCGCGGCGGAGCTGCAGCAGGAGGGGTACGACACGTACATCTACGGCGTGGACGCGTACAGCACGCTGGGGTGGTTTCCCGATCCGGTGCAGTCGTCGTTCCTGAATCGTCCGGACGGATCGATTGTGGAGACTGTAATCCACGAGTTGGCGCACAACACGATCTACGTCAGTGGTCAGAGCACGTTCAACGAGTCGCTGGCGACGTTCATTGGGCGGGCGGGGGCGCGGCGTTACTACGAGCGGCAGGGGGCGGCGGGTGAGGAGGCAATCACGGCCCTGGAAGTCTCCTATGCGGACCAGGAGCGTATTACCGCGTGGCTGCTGCAACTGGCGGCGGAGCTGGAGGCGCATTACGCGCAGGACATCAGCAGTGCGGAGAAGGTGGCGGGGCGGGAGGCGGTGTTCCAGGCCGCCCGGGAGCGGTTCACGAACGAGGTGTTGCCGGAACTGAGTGCGCCGGAACGGCACGAATGGTGGGGCCGGATGCCGACGAACAACGCGTTTGTACTGCTGCGGCGGCGGTATCACCTGGACCTGGACGTGTTTGCGGCGGTGTATGACACGGTGGGGGGTGAGTTTCCCGCGCTGCTGGAAGCGTTGCGGGACGCGGCCGGCGCGGCGGATCCGTTCGCGCGGCTACGTGAGTTGGCGGGTTCGCGCTGAGGCGGGGCGTTCGTAGAATTCGACGGGGCGCGGCCACGAGCGGCGTCCAGGATGGCGAGGGCGCTGCGACGGGCGTAGCGCGAAGCAGGTGAAGATGCGCAGGATTGTTTCGGGTTGGCTGCTACTGACGTGCCTGGGGCTGGCAGGGCCGGTGGCCCTGGGCCAGGCGCAGCTCGGTCTCGAGGTGGAGAGCCGGGATATCTACGCCGGCGAGCCATTCACGGTTGCGCTGCGCGTGGAGAACTTCAGCAGTTGCGACCCGCCGGTCTTTCCTGATCTGCCGGGCTGCACGGTGCGCAGCCTGGGCCAGCAGGAATCGTCGCAGACTTACATCGTGAACGGGCGGATGACGTCGTCGACGCGGCGAACGTACCGCTTCGAGCTGACGGCGCGCGAGGCCGGCGAGCTGGTGATACCGCCGGTGACGGTCAGCGTGGACGGGCGTGCGCTGCAGACACCCCCGGTGCGCGTCGATGTGCAGCCGGGTGACGCCGGCGAGCTGTTCTTCGTCGAGATTACCTCTGACCACCGGCGTATCTATGTGGGGCAGCGCGTGCGGCTGGTCCTGACGATCTGGGTCCAGCCGGTGCGTGTGCAGGGGCGCGACATCAGTTCCAACTACATGCGCGGGCAGCTCCGGGTCATCAACCTGGGGCCGTTTCGGGGTGAGGTCGAGTCGGCTACCGAGCGGCGGCGCGGTTCGGACGGCAGCACCCAAACGTATTACACGTACAAGACCTGGGCGGAGTTCGTGGCCGACCGGCCGGGGCGGTTGAGCTTCGACGATATCGAGCTGGGCATTCAGTATCCAACTGAGTTGTCGCGCGACATCTTCGGGCAGCTTTACCCGACGGCGTACCGCAACCTGCGGGCCAGCCCGCGCGTTGGCGAGATCGAGGTGCTGCCGCTGCCTGCCGCGGGGCGGCCGGCCAATTTCACCGGTGCGGTGGGCACGTTTGACCTGGTGGTGCGGGCCAGCCCCATGGCGGTGCGTGTGGGCGAGCCGATTCAACTGACTATCGAGATTCGCGGCGACGGGCCGCTGGAGACGCTGCCGGGGCCCAATTTGGCGGCGGATCCGCTCTTGAACAACGGGTTTCGCGTGCCGGCGGAGGAACTGGCCGGTGAGGTCGTCGGCAGCCGCAAGATCTTCACGCAGATGATCCGGCCGGAACGGCCCGATCTGACCGAGATTCCGTCGCTCGAATACCCGTATTTCGATCCGGACAGAGGACTTTACCTGGTAGCCGTCAGCGAGCCCATTCCGATCAGCGTAACTCCGGCGCCGACGCTCGACACGGGCGCCTTGGCGGAGCGAATCGGCGTGCCGCGCGACGCCCCGACGGCGGACCTGCACGTGCTGGACGGGTTGCGCGGCAACGAAACCCGCGAGGACGTGCTACTGCGGAGCGTTTCGCGGGTCAGCCTGGAGGCGCTGGCATGGGCGACCTGCACGCCGCCGGCCGCGTTCCTGCTGGTGTGGGCTGGGTCGCTCTACATGCGTACCGGCGGCGTGACACGCCGGCGGCGGCAACGTGCGCTGCGCAGCGCGCGCCGCCGGCTGGACCAGGCCCGGCAGCGTCCGCCGCGCGAGGCGGGTGGCGCGATTGCGGCGGCCCTGGCCGGCTACCTGGGGGAGCGTTTCAACCAGCCGGTGGGGCGGATGATTGGGCCGGCGGCGCTGGATTTTCTGGCCGAGCGGACCGGCGCGCCGGAGTTGCGGGAGCGCTGGCGCGAGGTGCTCGAGCGGAGTGAGCGGGCGACGTTTGGGGCGGCTGCGGAAGGCGACACGGACGCGCTGGTGGATGAGGCGCAGGCGTGTCTTACGGCGCTGGAGCGAGAGCGGATATGACGCCCAGGGTCCTGACAGCCGCGCTGGTTCTGGCCGGGGTTGCCGCCGGTTTGGCGTTTCCGCTGACGGCGCGTGCGGCCGGGATTCCGCCGGAGCGTCAGCGGGAGATTCTGCGGCGTGGGCTGGACGCCTTCGATGAGGCCGTGCGGGTCGCTCAGCAGCGGGCGGCTGAGGCTGAGGAGTTGTATCGTGAGGCCCGCAATGCATTTGCGGCGTTGCGTGACGCTGGCGTGCGAAACGCCGCTCTGGAATACAACCTGGGCAACACGCACTTCCGGCTTGGCGATCTGGGTCGGGCGATCCTGCACTACCGGCGAGCAGAGCGGCTGGAACCATCGAATGAGCGGGTGCGGGAGAATCTGGAGTACGCTCGGCGGCAGGTGGAGCCGCTCATCGAGCCGGCCGGTCAGGCACGGTTGTGGCGTGACCTGGCGTTTGTGCATTATAGGACTTCCATGCACGGTCGGGCCTGGGCGGCGGGCGGCCTCACGATCCTGGGCTGGCTGCTGCTGATCGTCCGGCTGCGCTGGCCGGCGCGGAGTCTGGCGGTTGCGGGCGTGATCGGCGTACTGCTGGGGCTTTCGCTGGCCGGTTCCGTTGCCTGGCAGACGCGGGAAGAGGGGCAGTGGCCGCCGGCGGTCGTCGTTGGCGAGCCGGTCGTGCTGCGGCTGGGCTGGGGCGAAGGGTCCGACCCGGCGTTGAAGCAACCCTTGGGGCCGGGTGTCGAGTTGTGGGTGCTGCACGAGCGCGGCGGCTGGGTGGAAGTGCGGCTGCCCAACAATCAGACCGGCTGGCTGCCGGCTGTGGCGGTGGAGCGCGTCTGAGGGGGGGACGTCTTGGTCAGGGCGCCGTGGGGCTGGTAGCATTCGGGGATGCCCGCAGAAGCCGCCAGCGCGGATTTGCCAACCGAAAGCTCGTTGAGGTGCGGGGTGCCGCGGCGTGTGGCCGATTGGCGGGCGCCGGCCTGGGCCCTGCCGGCGATTCTCGTGCTCGCTGCCACGCTGCGGCTGGTCGCGCTGACGGACGTGCCGCCGGGGTTCAACCAGGACGAGGCGGCGAACGCGTGGAATGCATACTGCGTGCTCAAGACCGGGCAGGACCAGGTGGGGCAGCGTTGGCCGATCTTCTACTATCGGGCGCTGGGCGAGCACCGCAGCGCGCTGTTCCTGTACGTGCTGATGCCGTTCCAGATGATCGGCGGGCTGAACATCTGGACGAGTCGCCTGCCGGCCGTCGTGGGGGGAGTGTTGACGATCCTGCTGGCGCACTGGGTGACCCGGCGGATGTTCGGGTCGGCCGTGGCGTTGACGGGGGCGGGGTTGCTTGCGATCAACCATGTGCATGTGCAGATCAGCCGGACGGGACACGAGGCGTCCATCACGCCGCTGCTGGCGCTGGTGCCGTTGGCGGCGCTGTTGTGGGCCGGTTTCCCACTGGCGGACCGGCCGGCGACGGCGGGGCGCCCGCTGCGGGCGCTGCTGGCCGGCTTGGTAGGGGGCGTGTTGTGCTACGGCTACCCGGCGGTGCGGCTGTTTGTGCCGTTGTTCCTGGGGGCCTGCGTGCTGGTGACCGGCCGCTGGTGGCTGGAGCAGATTCGAGCCGCGCGTGGCAGGTGGGCGCTGGTTGCCCTGTTGGCAGGTTGGCTGGCGACATTCGGTCCGCTGCTGTACGCGCATGTCAGCCGGCCGGACGTGATCGGGCGGCGGGGGTTCAACAACTGGGTATGGCGGGCGGACGACCCGCTGGGCCAGCGCGTCGAGCGGGTCGCGCGGCGGTATGTCCAGCATTTCGACCCGGGTTTCCTGTATCGGCAGGGCGATGAGGATGTGAAGTTCTGGGTGCCGGCCTTCGGGTTCGTGCCGGGTTACTTCCTGCCGCTGCACCTGTTCGGGCTGGGTGTGCTGCTGCGCCGGGCGTGGGCCTCGCGCGCCGCGCGAGTCCTGCTGGCGGCGGTTGTACTTTATCCGGCCGGCGACGTCCTCAATTGGCACATAAGCCTGCATGGTCTGCGCAGCTTGCCGGGGTTGATCCCGCTAGTGGTCGTGGCCGCAGTGGGGCTAGTGTGGTTGATCAAGCACCTCGGTGGTCAGCGGCGCATGGGCATGCTGGTGGCCGCGCTGGTGGCGCTCGGCTGGTTGGCGGCGGCGTCGCAGGCGCGTTTCGCGCGGGCCTACTACGCCGGGCGCCAGCGGGACATGGTCGCATACCTCGACTCGGGCGCGGATGTGCTGGCGGCGTACCGCTGGCTGCGGCCGGAGCTGGACAGCGCTGACGCGGTGGTGTGCACGGCGCTGGGGATGAAGCACACGCACCTGCTGCTGCTGGTGGATCTCGGTTACGAACCGGCGCGGTGGTTTGCGGAACCGCGTGAGTATCTCGAATGGGTCGACTACGACATGTGGGACCGCTACACGCGTTTCGGCAAGTACTACTTTCTCTACGATGAGGAGCGGACGGCGCTGTTGGAGCGGCTGCGCGGCAGCGGCCGGCCGCAGCGCGTTTTCTTCATACTGCGGCCCGACGAACGCCCGCCCGGGCCGCCGCGGCACGAGATTCACGGTCCGGACGGGCACACCACGCTGGTGATCTACGAGTTGCGAGTGAATCAGCAGCGCCGGGCAGTGCGGTCCGGCGCTGCCGTGTTACCGACTTGTCGCTTGCCGCGGCCGGGCGCGGGTCAGGGCTGCATGGTGCCGCGGGCTTCGTCAATCAGAGCATCAAAATCGGCGATCCATTGCTTGATCATGACATCCAGCTCTTCGGCCGTGGCGCTGCGCACCTTCCTGCCGAACTCCACGGCCTGCTGCGGGCTGATCTTGGGTGACGCAACGATCATGTTCGGCATGTTGGGCATACCGCGTTCGACAATGAGGTGCCAAAGTTCATGCAGCTTGGCGTGGTTCTCACCGGTGACCGCGTGCGCATAAGCGCCCCAGAACGCGCCCATCAGCGGATCGTTCTCGAGGTCAGGCTTCAGGGCGTACTTGGTTTCGAACGGGTTCTGCTTCACAGTGAGCTGGTCGCCATGCTGCTCGTAGATCCGCGGCGCAATAGCGTGGTGATAGAGCGTGACGCCGTGCGGCTCGCGCAGCTCAAGCGGTACACACCAGAGCGACTGGCCTTCGGTGCTCAGGACGTAGCGCAGGAAGTCCGTGGCCAGCTCCCGATCGGCCGCGGCGGCCAGCACGCTGGTCACTGCCGTCGTGATTGATGTTCCCTGCGGCATGTCGGCGTACTTGACCGCGCCTGCGGTCTTGGCCTCGAGCGCCCGGCCCTCGTAGTCCGCCGCAATGGCGGCCAGGGCCTTACCAGTCTCAACCAGGGCCAGCGCTTCGTCGCGATTGGCATACAGGCGCGGGCTGTTGGCCAAGGCCATCACCGTGCCCCGCCAGCCGCTGACGTAGCCGAACTGCTGGAACATCCGGACGATACCGTCGCGGTCGATCTCGCTGACCATCGGATCGGCCATGGCGATCGCTTCTTTGAAGCGCTGATGGCCCAGATCTCGCCAGGTCTGCGGCGGTGTCAACTGGCGTTCCTCACAAGCCGCCGCGTTGTAGACGATGCCGTACGTGACCAGGCCGGTGGCGAACCAGCGACCCTCCGGGTCGCGCGTTGGCACTTCGTGGACTTCGGCCGGGATTCCGGTCAGGACGTCGCCCGGATCGACCTTGGCCAGCAGGCCCTGCTCGGCCAGGTAGGAGTGGGCGCCGATCCCGCCGCCGAAGAATACGTCCGGTTTGCCGGCCGCGCCGTCGGCGGTTTTCGGGTCGGCCAGGCCGACGATGTGGCGGACGCCTTGCGGCGCGCCGCGCGTGATCCAGGTGATCTGGACGGGCTCGCCGCGGTTGGCCTGGTACCAACTGGTGAAGCCGGCGGCGAAGGTTTGGCGTATGGATTCGTCGTAGGGGGTCAGGATTGTCAGGGTTTTGGGGCCGGGAGCGGGAGCGGGAGCGGAAGTGCTGGCAGTCTCCTTGGACTGCTGCGGACCGGGCTCGCAGGCGCACAGCGCGCTCAGCCCCAAGAGTGCACAGGCTGAAACAACGACCAGGCGGTATGTCCAATTTGCTGCTGCTAACATCCTCGGTTCTCCAATTAGTGCCACGAAACACGTCTCGTCGCCCCGGGCCCGTTGGGGCATGCGTCCACTTCCCACGGTGGCCGGACGAGACTCAAACCCACACGCGTAATTTACTGCCAATGGCCGGCGATGCAATCAAACTTGCGGGCGTCGTGGCCGGGCGCTCGTACCACGTTCATTTGCCGGCCGGGGCAGCGCCGGCGGCCACGGGCAACGGGGCGGCGGCCGGTTTGGCCACGCCGCGGCCGAAGACGGCCGGCAAGAGGCGATGCAGCAACCAGGCGACCGGCACGCACAGGGCCAACTGTACGATCGTCGTGCCGAGGCAGACACCCGTCAGGATGAGCACGTTCTGGTCGGGTTGCAGGCGCAGCAGGGCGGTGGCGATGGCCGGGTTGGCGTACTCGTGGATGATGCCGTTGAGGCACATCAGTGCGAGCGTAATCTGCCCCAGGTACGTCAGGACGCGCGCGCGGGACAGGATCTGCGCGAGGCACGCAACCAGCAGCGCGCCCGCCAGGGCCGTCAGGAAGAACCACCAGGCGTAGCCGTATGCCGCGTCAATCAGACGCACGTATCTGTACCCGAGGACGTCATTCAGGTTGTAGGTCAGGAGCGTGACGGCCAGCGCGAGCAGGGCGAGCAGGTAGTGGTACCAGCGGGTGTGCGGCGACACGAGCAGGCCCAGGCGGCGCGTCAGGATCCCGACCTGGTAGAAGACGATCGCCGCGATTGCCGAGGTGAGGTGCCACAAGTCAATGCGATCCGTGAGAATGAACACGGCCGCTTCGCGGTAACCCTGGTCGGATATGATGTGGGTCAGGCCCGCGAAGAACAGGATGGACAGCACTAGTAGCGGCGTGCGGCGCACCAGGCGGCGCAGGCCGAACTGGAGCAACTCGACCGTGAATAGGCAGACCAGGAACCAGACCAGCACGTTCTTGTGGGGGCGGCCGCGCACAACTTCCCAGAACGCCTCCGTGAGGCAACGCTGCGTCAGCGCCGCCCAGCCGGCGTCGGTGGACGCCTTGTGCGCCAGGATCCACAGGGGAATGCCGATGAGCATGAACAGCCACACGGGCACCAGGCGCGTCAGGATCTGTCGCTTCAGGAAGGCGTCGAACTTGAGATCACGGTCTTTGTAGACGAATCCCGAGAGGAAGAAGAAGAGCGGCATGTGGAAGGCGTATATCCAGCGCATCTGCTCCACGGCGGCCGGCAGACCCAGGGTGATGTAGCGCTCCACGAAGTGCCCGTAGAACACCAGGCCGATGCCCAGCCCCTTGGCGACATCCACCCAGTGAATTCGGGACGCGCCTGGTGCAGTTGCCAACGTATCGTTCATTGCCGACTTCCCTGCGTTCGGTTCTGGCCCCCGCGAGTTTCAGGATACGAGCCTGTTCATGGTGCCACCTGATCCCGCTCGCCGCAAGCCCCGTTCGATGGCCCGTTTACGCCAATGGCAGCCAGGGCGTAGGCGAAACCGGCCAGGGACAGCAGCGCCAGGCAGACCGTCCAGGCCTTGACTAGCGGCGTCGGGGCGGGCTCCCAGGGCGCCGCATCAGGCAGGGCATACCAGAGATACCACGTTAATTCGAACGTGGAGACCAGCAGGAGCGCCGCCAGCACCGGAAGCCAGCGCGGCAAAGTCAGGGCGGTGGCGATCAGGAAGGGGATGCAGTAGTAGATGTAGCGTTCGTGGACGCGCGTGGGGAAGAGGAATGCGGCCAGCAACACGAGCGCAGCAAAGGCTGGCCAGCCCGGTGGCGTCCACCGCCAGCGGCGCACGCAAAGCACGCCGGCCAGCAGGATGGCGGCGCTGAGCAGCATTTTGCCGATTAGATCCTTGCTGAGACCAAGCAGCCTGGCTTCGGCCGAGAGAGCTTCGTACGTCTGGCCGCGGGCTGTGAAGTCGAGCCACCACACGTTGAACGCCTTGAGCGTGGTGAAGGGGAAGTCCGTGGTGATTGGCACTACGTACGCCCGGTATGCCCAGCGGAGCCAGCCGTGCTCGGGCCCGCCGGCGCCGGCGAGCATGAACGGCAATGCCAGCAAGCCGACCGTCAGCACCGTCCCCAGCAGGAAGCGTCCCAGGCAGGGCAGCCCGCGGTGACCAGGGGCGGTCGGGCGCACCGCCAGCGAGAGGAAGACGAGGGCGAGCACGGGCAGGAAGATGACGGCCTGGGCCTTCAGCAGGAGGGTCGCCCCGTAGACGACGCCGGCCGGCCCGTAACGCTCGGCGACCAGCAGCAGCAGGCACCAGACGAGCCCGGATGCGATCCAGGCATCGGTCTGACTCCAGAAAGCGGAATCGATGAATACCGCCGGCGCGAGCAGGGTGAGGCCGAAGGCCCAGAGGGTCAGGGTGTGGCGGCGTTGTGGGTGGGCGAGCTTGCGTGAGAGGCCTGCGACGCCGAGTGCCAGGAGGAGATCGGCCATTATCGGCAGTGCGGAGTTGATTGCTCTGGCGGTGACGGTGTTGGCGACGCGTGAGGTTATAGGACCGCCGGTGTATTGGAACCAGGCGGCGACGGCAGAGGCGGGGGACTGGGTTACGACGTTCTTTTCGAGCGCGTGCCAGGCTGCGCCCTGGAGCCAGAAGGCGTAGATTGCGAGGGGCGGGTAGTTGCATTGGCTATGACTCGGCATGGGCGTGACAGCGAAGCGGTCACCCAGGTGTCCGGGCGCGGAGAACCAAGTGGCCAGCCACCATGGCGGGGCGTTGACGTTGATGAAAGTATCCGCCGGCAGGTCGTAGAGGTTTGTTGGGCCCGCGGAGTAGGCGTAGTCGGACCAGCGCATGTAGTCCACGTGGTCCGATAAAAATGCGTATCGCGTTGCCATGGTGATAGCGACCAGACGGATTACTAATGCCAAGCCGACGATGCCGAGTGCGACGGCTCGCCGGATCGCCCGGTGATGAGTTCCGGAACGCTGTGGCTGGTCTGAGGGCGTTGGAGTCGCCCAAAGCTTGCCGGGGGATGGGGTTGGCTCGGTAATGTTGGTGGTCCTCGTTTGCGTGGCCGCTCGGGGGCGCTGAGTAGTGATAACGCACCGTATAGCGAGTTGCCGGCGAGTTGTCGAGGCAGGCGGTGGCTGTGCGGCGGCGTGATGCGGTGGAGTTGTACGTAATTGTAACTTGCTGCCAGGGCGGCAATTATTGACGCAGCGCGTTCGTTGCGCGGGGCTTGGGAAACGGTAAATTCCTTGATCGGTCCTTGGTGGGGAAGTAGAATTGCTGATTAAGGTGTGTTGGGCGCCTTCTTGGTGTGCCTGCTGATTCTGGCAGGTGCGGAGGTGGCTGTCTGGTTCTCGGTTGGCCGTTTAAGCCACGGAGGCCGAGGTCGGGCAGTCTTGGCAGGGCGTTGTTAGAGAGGGTGAATGTACGCCGCGGGCTGGCCGGTCAGCCGCCGGTCGGTTGTGGCGGCGGGGGCCGGATCCGGCAGGCAGTGTGCAACAACCATGGGTTAGGCGATTTCCGGGATGTGGTTGGTGCAGGTGCACATTGGTCGCCGCCGGCGAGGAACCGGATATCTGCAACAAGAGGAGTGTAGTAATGCAGGATCTGTTAGCGTGTGCTCGTAAGCCGGCCGGTGTGCTGGCCGTGATGGGGTTATTGCTGGTTGGTTTGCCGCTGGTCTCTGCGGCCGGTGGGTCGGCGGGGAATTACCTGATTGTCGTGGGTGATGGGCTCGCCGACAGTGCGCCGCTGGCGGACCTGGTGGCAGCTCGGACGGCACGTGGCTTCAACGTGCAGGTTTACCCGGTGATGGGCGGGGCGACCGCAGAGGCGATTCGGGCGTATATTCAGGGTCTCTGGGGCACGCCGAATGCGCCGGACTACGTGTTGCTGGTCGGCGACGTGGACACGATTCCTTGCTGGACGGGCCTGGGACCGCGGCTGTCACCGACCGACCTGTATTACGTGTGCATGGACGGCGGCGATGACTGGTATCCGGACATTGCCATCGGTCGTTTTCCGGTACAGACTGTCGCGCAGCTTGAGGCCATGGTTGCCAAGACGCTGCATGTCGAGGCCGGGCAGTTTGCGGATCCGGATTACGCCACGCGGACGCTCTTCCTGGCGTGCGATGATCCCAATGCGTTTGCGCCGCAGACGCATGACGAAGTGATCGAGATGTACATTGAGCCGGCCGGGATGACGGCTACGCGCGTATACCCGCCGTATGCGCCGCCCTCGTACACGGGTACGCCGGAGGTGGCCGCGGGCGTGAATGCCGGGGCCCTGCTGGTGTCATACTTCGGCCACAGCACGACGTTGAGCTGGTGGGGGCCGGCGTTCACGCGGCCGGATATCGGCGTGTTGTACAACGAAGGCATGTACCCGATCGTATTGAGTCTGTCGTGCGACACGGCCAGGTTCACTGCGTCGGGCGAGGTTTTCGGCGAGACGTGGGTGCGCAGGGCCAACAAGGGCGCTGCGGCCTACGTGGCGACCACCGGCATGATCGTAACCGCGTACTCGGTTCAGGACTGGGCGCCGGTGCGGGCGATGGACCGTTACTTCTTCGAGGCGATTCTCGCGGACGGCATCCAGGAAGTCGGGCCGGCCATGCACGCCATGCTCTTCAAGCTGCTGGACGAATTCGGCGCAGGGCACACGAACATGCGCGATTTCTTCGAGATGTTCATCGTGTTGGGTGATCCGGCTTTGCGAATTCCGCTGCGCGGGTTTGACCTGCACGTCGATTCTCTGTCAACGAGTGTGTGCGTGCCGCCGGCGGACACGGCCGAGTTTGTGATTGACGTTGCGGCGATTTCGGGATTTGCGGAGGTCGTGACGCTGTCGGCCAGCGGATATCCGGCGGGTTGCACGGTTGGCTTCAGCGTCAACTCGGTGGTGCCGCCCTTCACGACGGTCATGACGATCGGCAACCTTGGGGCGCATTCGCCTGGTGACTACGCGATTGAGCTGCAGGGCGTGGCCACGGGCGGCATGACGCGTTCGGTCATGCTCGACCTGAACCTGTCGAGCACGACGCCCGGTGCGGTTACCTTATCTTCGCCGGCGGACGACGCGGTGGACGTGTCCTCGACGCCGACGCTGGTGTGGCAGCCGGCGGTGCAGGCGGCGGCCTACGAGATCAAGGTGGCGACCGATCCCGGCTTCAGCCAGGTCGTCTACAGCGCGGTGGCGCCCACGAATGAGCATCCGGTGTCGGCGCACCTGGCCCCGGGCACTGATCACTACTGGCGTGTGCGGGCGCTCAACGGCTGCGGTGCGGGCCCCTGGTCGGCGACGTTCAGTTTCGAGACGTTGATGCCCGGGAACTACTTCACCGAGCAGTTTATCGAGGCCAGTCCGTTCGACCTGTCTTATCGCACGCTCTACCTGGTTCCCGACGGCTCGGATGACTATTTTGCGGCGAGTATCGAGACGGCGTCCGGGTTTCCGACGGATCCCAGCAGCGGACTGTACTCGTACCAAGTGTACCCAGGGGAAGATGGCAGCGAGGCGATCTTGGCCGATGACTACGTCTATCTTTACGGTGCCGGCGACTGGTCGCTGTACGTCAATGCCAACGGCAACATCACGCTGGGCGGTCCGGACAGCACGCAGTACGCTACGCTCGACGTGCATTTCGCCCTGCCGCGCATCGCGCCGCTGTTCACGAACCTCAGTCCGCAACTGGGCACCGTGACTGCATCGCATTTCATGGATCGCATCGTGGTCACATACGAGAATGTGCCGGAGCATGGTACCAGCAAGTACAACAACTTCCAGGTGGAGATGTTCTACGGCACGGGCGAGATCACCATCACGTGGCTGGACTGTGCCACGGAACAGTGCCTGGTAGGCCTGTCCGCGGGCTTGGGCGTGCCGACGGATTTCGCTGAAACCGACATTTCACGCCTGATGGCGTGGAGCATCGGCGATCTCAATTGCGACGGTCTGGTCAACACGTTCGACATCGATCCGTTCGTGCTGGCGTTGACCAACCCGGCCGGCCATGCGGCCGCGTTTCCCGATTGCGACTACATGCTGGCCGACATCAACTGCGACGGTTTCGTCAACACGTTCGACATCGATCCGTTCGTGCAGTGCCTTACGGGCGGCTGCCCGCCCTGTCCGTAATTCTGTACGGTTCTGCCGCCGGCCGGCGCGTTCGTATACGAGCGCGCCGGCCGGGCGGCGTAGAACTCGCCCGCGTTCGAACCCTGCAAGCATGAGTTACTGTTCCGCGTTGCCCGCGGGTCCGCGGCCGCTTGGCGGTCAGGGCGTCTGCTTGGGAGGCGTGTGCGGCCACCGAGTGGCGTGCTGGAGTGGACGCCGCTTGCTGGGCCGGTTAGCTTGACGTGCTTCTGTAGTGGGGCTGGAGTGCGTGCATGGCAACGAGGATGTCGCGTTGGGGCGTTGGGCCGGCGTTCGCGCTGTCTTCGCTGGCGTATCTGGGGGTCGCGGTCGGGGTCTGGTGGTGGTATGGCAATCCGCTGCGCGTCACCGTCGATCACTACGGGCTGATGGTCGGTGTGGGCGTGGGTCTCATCGCGATCGGGACCGTGTGCTACGGGGCCGCGGCGGTGCAGGTAATGCGGGCCTACAACGCCGGCCGGCTGTGCACTACGGGGGCGTATGCCGCGTGCCGGCATCCGATCTACGCGGCCTGGGTTTTTCTGATCGGTCCGGGGGTGGCGCTGCTCACGAATTCGTGGATCATTCTGACGGTGCCGGTGGTGATGCTGATCAGCGCCCAGATTCTGGTGGGTGCGGAAGACGAGTGCCTGGCGGGCCGATTCGGGCGGGCCTATGACGATTATCGCCGGCGGGTGCCGAGTTTGCTGCCGATCGGCTGGCTGCGGCGTGGCGCGCCGTCGTCGAAGTGACGGGCTGCTGAGGCGGGCCGGCCGGGCCTGAGGCGGAGCCGTGGCGCCGGGGTCCGCCGAGCTTAGTATGCGCACATGCCGAAGACGCTGTACATCATCGACGGTCATGCCCAGATTTACCGCGCGTACTACGCCCGCATGGGGAGCCTGACGGCGCCCAGCGGCGAGCCGGTGCGGGCCACGCACGTATTCTGTCAGATGCTGCTGGGGTTGATCCGCGAGCGGCGGCCGGACTACTTGGCGCTGGCGCTGGATGTGTCGGACGAGACCGTCTTTCGGCGGGAGATCTACGCGGAGTACAAGGCGCAGCGCGAGCCGCCGCCGGAGGATCTGCCCGTGCAGGCGGAGCGGATCATCGCCATCATGGCGGCGGTCGGGATTCCGGTATTGCGCGTGCCGCACTACGAGGCGGACGACATCATGGCGACGCTGGCGGGCCGGCTGGCAGCGCCCGAACTGCATGTATACCTGGTGAGCCGCGACAAGGACCTCGAGCAACTGCTGTCGGAGCACGTCTCGCTGTACGACCCGGGCAAGGACGAGGTCGTCACGCCGGAACGGCTGCGGGAGCTGAAGGGTTGGGGACCGGAGCAAGCGATCGAGGCGCAGGTGCTGACCGGCGACAACGTGGACAATGTGCCGGGCGTGGTTGGGATTGGCGAGAAGACGGCGGCGAAGCTGTTGCAGCAGTACGGTTCGGTGGCGGAGATCATCGCGCACGCCGACGAATTGACGCCTAAGCAGCGGGAGAACGTGCTGGCCTTTGCGCCGCGGGTCGATATGACGCGGCGGCTGGTGACGTTGCGGGCGGACACGCCGGTGGAGTTCGACTTGGAGGCGGCGCGTTGTGCGCGGTTCCGCTGGAGCGCGGCCGCACCGATCTTCCAGGAATTGGGTTTTCGACGGCTCTTGGAGCAACTGCCGGCACCGCCGCCGCCGATGCCGCCGCAGCCGGCACGCGCGCCGGGGCTGTTTGATGAATTGGCGGGGGGGGAGGCGGGATCGGTCACGGCCGTGCCGGCGACCGTTGCGGGACATCGGCCGGGGGGGCGTGACTATCGGCTGGTGGAGACGCCGGCGCAGCTTCAGGCGCTCGCTGCCGAACTGGCGGACCAGCGTGAATTCGCGTTGGATACGGAGACGACGAGCATCAACGCGATTGACGCGGACCTGGTGGGGCTGTCGGTGGCGTGGCAGGCCGGGCGGGCGTACTACGTGCCGGTGCGGTCGATCTATGGGCAGCCGTTGCCGCTGGAGCAGGTGCGCGACGCGCTGGGGCCGCTGCTGGCGGATCCGCGGCGGCGCAAGGTCGGGCACCATCTGAAGTACGACTTGATTGTACTGCGTGAGGCGGGTTTGCCGGTGGCGGGGCCGCTGTTCGACACGATGATCGCCGCGTTCGTGCTTGACTCGACGCGGCAGTCTTACAGCCTGGATCGGCTGGCGGAGGGGCTGTTGGGGCATCGCAAGATTCCGATCACGGACCTGATCGGCAAGGGTCGTGACCAGCTCATGATGGAGCAGGTGCCGCTGGAGCAGATCACGGAGTACGCGGCGGAAGACGCGGACTACACCTGGCGGCTGAAGGAGCTGTTCGAGCCGCAACTGGAGCCCGCCGGCGTCAGCAGTCTGTTCCACGACGTGGAGATGCCGTTGGTCGGCGTGCTGACGGATATGGAGCATGCCGGCATCAGTATCGATGTCGAGTTTCTGCGGCAGATGAGCGCGCAGCTTGCGGCCCGGACGGCGGCGCTGGTGGATGAAGTGCATGCGGCCGCCGGGGTGTTCTTCAATCCGGATTCGCCCAAGCAGCTTGGCGAGGTGCTGTTCGACAAGCTGGGTTTCCGCGTGGTACGCCGCACGAAGACGGCGCGTTCGACGGATGCGGAGACGCTGGAGACGCTGGCGCGCGAGACCGGGCACGCGCTGCCGAAGCTGTTGCTGGAATACCGCGAGTTGCAGAAGTTGCGCGGGACGTACGTGGACGCGCTGCCGGCGGCGCGCAGCCGACGGACGGGCCGCATCCACACGAGCTATCACCAGACGGGCGCTGTGACCGGGCGGCTATCGAGCAGCGAGCCCAATCTGCAGAACATTCCGGTGCGCACGGAGCTGGGGCGGCAGATTCGGCGGGCGTTCGTGCCGCGCAGCCCGGAAGAGCGGCTGATCGTGGCCGACTACTCGCAGGTCGAGCTGCGCGTGCTGGCGCATTTCTGCGAGGATGAGGCGCTGCGGGCGGCCTTTGCCGCGGATCGCGACATTCACGCGTTCGTGGCGGCCGAGCTTAACGGCGTGGCACTGGCCGATGTTACCAGGGAGATGCGCGCCCGGGCCAAGGCGGTCAACTTCGGCATCGTCTACGGGCAGACGGCGTTCGGGCTGGCGCAGGCGACGGGCATGGGCCGGGTCGAAGCGCAGGGCTTCATAACGGCGTACTTTGAGCGCTACCCGCGGATCCGGGAGTTCGTTGAAAGATGTATGGCGGACGCGCGGCGGGACGGGTTTGTGCGGACGATCCTGGGGCGGCGGCGACCGATTCCCGACATCAACTCGAGCAACCAGGCGGTGCGCGGGCGGGCGGAGCGTCTGGCCGTCAACACGGTCATTCAGGGCTCGGCGGCCGACTTGATCAAGACCGCCATGATTCGGCTGCATCAGCGCATCGCGCGTGAAGACCTGCCGCTGCGCATGCTGCTGCAAGTGCACGATGAGCTTGTGTGCGAAGGCCCAGGGGAGCGCGCGGACGAACTGACGGAGGCCGTGCGGGCGGTCATGGTCGGGGCCATGCCGCTGTCCGTGCCGCTGAAGGTGGACGTGGCCAGCGGCGCGAACTGGCTGGAGGCGAAGTGAGCGGGACGCGTGTCTTGTTGCCGCGCTGGCGGCTGCTCGATCCGCGTGCGGCCGCTGAGGCGGCCGCGCGGCCGATCCACGACGCCGTGAACATTCCGCTGGCGGAATTGCCGCTGCGTACGCATGAACTGCCGCCCAGACAGGAGGTCGTGCGCGTGGCGGGGCCGCCGGAGGCCGTGGCGGCGACGGTGGCGTGGCTGGGGCAGCACGGTCGGCAGGGGGTGGCGGAAGCGCGGTTTTCGTACGAGTCGGCGGCAACGGCGGGCGGTTCGGGGCGGCTGTGGGAGCCGACGGAGTTCCTGGCCGAGGTTCTGCCGCAATTGGCGGCCGGGCGGGCGCTTGATCTGGCCTGCGGCGTGGGGCGGGACAGTGTGTTTCTGGCGGCGGCCGGCTGGGAGGTCACGGGCGTGGACGTCCTGCCCGATGCGCTGGAGCGCGGGCAGGGACTGGCCGGGCGATACGTGCCCGACGCCGAGATTCGCTGGGTTCTGGGCGATCTGGAGGCCGGCAGTGCGGACTTGGGCGGCCCCTACGATCTGATTCTCATGTTTCGGTATTTGCACCGGCCGTTGCTGGCGGAGCTGGCGACGTGGTTGGCGCGCGGCGGCAGCATTCTGGTGGAGACGTTCACGACGCTGCACCGTGGCCGGCATGGCCGTCCGAGCGGCGCCGGGCGTGCATTGCGGCCCGGGGAGTTGCGGGGGCTCATCGAAGGAGTGGAGATCCGCCGATATTCGGAGGAATGGCGCGGCGATGCGCACACGGCCCGGCTGTGGGCGGTGCGGCCGGCCGGCGGCGGTCCGGGGCAAAGCCTTGATGCGGGGGGCGACTACAGCGTCGCGCCGTAGTTCTCCTGATACAGCGGGTTGCCGGGGTCGTAGTAGAGGGCCTTGCGGAAGTACTCGCGGGCCTGGCGGTACTTGGTGTCGCTCAGGTACTCCTGGCCGCGGGCGTTGTAGGCCTCGGCGAGCTTGAGGCGGGCCGTGTCGGAGCGGGTGATTTCGTATGAAGTGCGGTAGGCCTCGACGGCGTCGTCGAACCTGTGCTGGCGCATCAGGTCGTTGCCGTAGAGGACGAAAGCGCTGGCCGTGTTGTCGCGATAGGTCTCGTCATTCTTGAACAGGTCGTAAGCGCGCTTATAGGCATGGGCGGCGTTGCGATAGTCCTCGTCGGCCATGAACTCGTCGCCGGAGCGGTTGCGCAGGTCCGCCAGGCTGATGCGGTAGGTGGCGTTGTCAGGATCGAGGTCATAGGCGATCTGGAGCGCGACCGCCTCATCGCCGATCTTCTCGCCGGCGCGACGATGTCGGCCGTCCAGCACCGCTCCGGCCGAGAAGGCCGCGGCGGCCAGGCGCTTGCGCAGCTCCGCGCTGCCGTCGTTGCGGAGCCTAGCCTTGGCGGTGGAGAAGTCGCTGATGGCGTCGGCAAACAGGCCCAGGCGGGCACGCTGCTCGCCGCGGGCCACGTACGCTTCCGCCAGGCCCAGGCGGGCGTCGTGGTTGGCGAACTGGAGCGTGGCGGCATGTTCGAAGGCGGCCATGGCGGCGGTGATGCGGTTGTCGGCCAGCAGGGCCTGGCCGATAGCCACGTGCGCAGGGGCCTCGGCCGCCCGGTAGGTCGCATCGCCGTCGGCCAGTTCGGTGGCCCGGGCCAGGGTGCGGGCGGCTTCGTCGTTCTTGCCGAGGCGCAGTTGCGTCTCGCCCAGCAGGCGATGGACGTAGGGGGCGCGCGGGGCTACTTCGACGAGCTTCTCGAAGCGCGCCTCGATGCGCTGGAGCTGCTCATCATCGGCAGTCGCGATGGCCAGGCGGTACTGGGACAGGCCGTTAACCGCGTCGCCTTCATGCAGCAGGACATTGCCCAGCAGCATGCGGCCTTCCGTGTGCAGCGGGTTGCGGTGAGTCAGGGCGACCAGCAACTGGGTGCCGGTCTGGAGCGTGTCGGAGTTGCTGACCAACCGGCGGGCGGCCGCGAAGACCGACTCATCATCCTGCTGCAAGTAGCGGGCGACCTCGGCGTCCTCGTCGAAGCCGTTGTCGGGTGCGAGGTACGCCGCGCGGCGGAAGAGCTTCTCGGACTGGGCGTAGTTCCGCTCTTCCAGCTCAACCACGCCGAGTGCGTGCACCGAGCGCCCGGAGTTCGGACTGTCCTTCAGGAAGCTCTCCAGGAGTCCGCGCGCTTCGTCGAGTGCCCCGGCCTCCAGGAAGCTCTCGACTTGGGCCAGCATGCTGTCTTCCCGTTGCGCGACGGCCGGGGAGACCTGCGGCACGGTGGCAGCGATCCGGGCTTGGTAGACGGCGTTTAGATCGAACTGGAACGTTGTGCCGAGGTTCGTATACCCCCACTGTGATTGCTGAACGCCAGTGGAACCCAGTGAGAGGAGCGTGGCGGGGCCGAAGGAGGAAGCGGTGCTCTGTGAACCGGTGGCGGCGGTGTAGCCGGCCTCAAGACCGAGGCCGGCAGTCAGCATCTGGGCGACTGTGCTGTAATCTGTGCCGACGTTCATGCCGTGTGCCCACCGTCCGGACGTTCGCGGAGGTCCGGATAAGCGCGCCGCGCAATCGCGCGCCGCGTGCGCGCGAAGCCCACGGATTGAAGTGTTCGAATGGGGTGGGGGGTTGTCAAGCGGGGTAAGGAGCAGGCGTATCAGGAGTCGGCCGGTCCGTGCGTGTCGGCCGGGCTGGGGGTGACGGGCTGGGCCGCGGCCAAGCGGACGCGGAATTCGGCGCCGCCGTCCGTATTATCCACGAGGTTCAGACGGCCGTGCATTTCCCGGACGATCTTGCGGGCGACGGGCAGTCCCAGGCCGGTGCCGCCGTGGCCCTTGGTGGAGTGGAAGGGCTCGAAGATCTTGTCGCGCTGCTGGCGGGGGATTCCGGGACCGTTGTCCTTGACGGTTATGTGGACCTCGCGCCGGTGGCTGTCGAAGAGGGTGCGGACGTTTACGACGCCGGGGCTGGCTTGGACGGCGTCAATGGCGTTGGTGACGAGGTTGAGAATGACCTGATGCAGGCCGTCGTGATCGATGGGGATGGGCGGAACGTCGTCGGCCAGGTCGGCGAGCAATACGACCTTGACGTCGTCAGCCTGCTTCTGCACGAGTTCGATGACCTCCGCAACGATCTGGTTGACGGAGAGCAGCTCGAAGTGGGGCTCGCGCGGCTTGCTGAAGGCGAGCATGTTCAGGACGAGGTTGTAGGTCCGGTCCAGGTTCCGCTCCAGGACGTGCCAGCCCTGTGTGGCGTGCTTCAAGTCCTGGCGCTCGAGCCCGCGCCGGAGGATGTCGGCGCCGCCGCGCATGCCCTGGAGGATGTTGCGTATGTAGTGGGACAGGTAAGCGACGGCCTCGCCGGCGGCGGCCAGGCGTTCCTGGCGCAGATGGGCCTGGACCAGCCGGGCGTTTTCGATGGCCAGGCCGGTCTGGTGTCCGATGGCCGTAATGAGCTTGAGCTCCGGCTCGGTGTAGGTGTGGCGCGTGACCGGGCAATCGAGGTGCACGACGCCGAGCACGCTTTCGCGGGCGACGATGGGGGCGCATATTACCGAGCGCATGCCGATGTTCTGGGCGCTCTTCTCGCTGCCGAAGCGCTGGTCGGACACGATGTTGGAGCAGAGCACGCCCGTGTTGGATTCGAGGACGTGGTTAATGACGGTTTGCGAGGCGATGATGGTGTTGGAGTCGCGGTCTCCGCCGACCGGCCGGTTGCGGAAGCGGACGACCTCCGGAGTGAGTCGCCCGGTCTCGGTGCTGCGCAGCAGGAGGACGCCGCGGTCGACCGCCACTTCCTCGAAAATGATGTCCATGACGCGGGTCAGCAGGCGGTCCAGGGGCAAGAGGTTGCCGGTGACGTCGGACAGTTCGCGGATGACCTTCCAGGCCTTGACGGCGTAGGCGGTTTCGGGGGCGGCGAGCACAAGGCTATCGTCACTTGATGGCACGCTGGCCATGATGGAGGCGTCGATTGTGCCGGCGCCCGCGTCGAGCGTAACCATGTCGCGGGGGATGCTTGCGCCGGAAAGCTGCTCGCCGCGTTCGCTGCCGGTGTAGACCAGCAGGGAACTGCCGAGACGGATCTGGTCGCCGCGGGTCAGCCGGACGGGTGTCTCGACGCGCACGCCGTTGACGTAGGTGCCGTTGGCGCTGTTGAGATCGGTGATGGTCCACGCGCCGGCGACGAGGCGGAGATCGGCGTGGCGCCGGCTGACGGTTTGATCGTTCAGGGGGACCTCGCCGTTGGCGCGTCCGATGCAGGCGCATTCGTCCGCGATAGCGAAGGTCTTCCCCTTATCCGGGCCTTGTAGAACAACGAGCGTGGCCACAGGGCACCCACGTGCAGCGGAAGTCGGCGAGGCAGACAGTCGCGAAAGCAGGCCGACCGTAACTCAATATACGCGGCGGACGGCAGGAAGGTTTCACCGGCCGCTAATGGAACACGACTCAGGACGAGCCGACCGCGCCGCGCAAACAGCTCGCAAGTCGCTCCAGAGCCCATATTCTAGCGAGAAACGGGCCTGGGCGGAAGCGCGGTCGAGACGGTCGTCGCGGCGGCTTAGGGGCAATCAACACTGGGCGCCCGGCAGTCGTCGGACGTACGCACTACTAGGCCGTGACCTTTTCCAGTTGTCGGACGGTTGCGGCCTGAAAGCCCTTGGGCGTGCTGCGCAGCTCGTACTCAACCTCCTCACCCTGGCGCAGGAACTTGAAACCGTCTCCGGCGATGGAGCTGTAATGCACGAAGACGTCCTGCCCCTCGGGTCCGATGATGAAGCCATAGCCCTTCTTGCAGTCAAACCACTTTACACTGCCGGTCGTCATGTCCGACCTCCGTCCGCCGCCAAGATGTGCTAACTACGCGGCCTACAAAGACGTGTCCGTCTGTAATCGGACGTAGGGCACGCGCGCTGTACGCGCTGCCGCGGGCTTATACAAGCCGGCCCGGCGCGAAGGCGCGACGCGGTTGCGGATCTGATGTGCCGAGGCCGAGCCTGACTCGAATTGTGGCCTGCCCAGTTCGGCAGGCTGGCAAAGCTAGTCCGCGGGTTGCTCTTTCATTGCCGCTCGGCGTGAGAGCTTCACGCGGCCCTGCTCGTCGATCGCAATCACTTTTACTTTAACAACATCGCCGATCTGAACAACCTCGGAAACGGACTTGACGTAGGATTCGGCCAGTTCGCTGATGTGACAAAGGCCGTCCTGACCCTCCTGAATCTCGATAAAGGCCCCGAAATCCTTGATACTCGTGACGCGTCCCGTGTAAATGCGTCCGATCTGGATGTCTTCCGTAATGCGCTCGACCGCCTCGCGGGCGGCCTGGGCCTTGGCGGCATCGACGCAGGCAATGAAGACGGTGCCGTCGTCCTCGATGTCGATCTGGGCTCCGGTGGCGGCCTGGATGGCCTTTATGGACTTGCCGCCCGGGCCGATGAGCTTGCCGATCTTCTCCGGGTTGATCTTGAGGGTAATCAGCCGCGGGGCGTGTTCGCTGATTTCCGGGCGCGGGGCCGCGATCGTGGCGGCCATCTTGTCCAGGATGAACATTCGGCACTTCTCGGCCAGGTTGAGCGCCTCGACCAGGATTTCGTGCCTGATCCCGCCGACCTTGATGTCTAACTGCACGCCAGTAATACCTTTACGCGTGCCGGCCACCTTGAAGTCCATGTCGCCGTAGTGGTCTTCCTCGCCGAGAATGTCAGCCAGGAGTACGTAACGATCACCTTCTTCGACCAGGCCGATAGAAATGCCGGCGACGGGCGCGCTGATCGGGACGCCCGCATCCATCAGTGCCAAGGTGCCGCCGCAAACGCTGGCCATAGAACTGGAGCCATTCGACTCCAAGATATCGCTAACCAGACGAATCGTGTACGGGAAGTCGTCGGGTGTTGGCAGCACGGCCTCCAGGCTGCGTTCGGCTAGCGCTCCGTGGCCGATCTCGCGGCGGCCGGGTCCCATAATGCGGCGGGCCTCGCCCACGGAGAAGGGCGGGAAGTTGTAGTGCAGCAGGAACTTCTTGCTGTATTCCTCGATGAGGTCGTCAATGATCTGCTCGTCGCGGGAGGTGCCGAGCGTGCAGGTGACCATGGCCTGAGTTTCGCCGCGTGAGAAGAGCGAGGAGCCATGAACGCGGGGCAACCAGCCGACGTCACAGATTATCGGGCGTATTTCGTCGAGCTTGCGCTGGTCGGAGCGGGTCTTGTCGTTGAGGATCCGATCGCGCACCAGCCGCCCCTCGATCTTGTCCAAGGTCGCTTTGACTTCGCCGGGCGTGCGGTCCGGCTTGTCAACGCCCTCGGGGCAGTACTCGGCGATCATGCGATCGTAGATGGCGCGCACGGCGGCCTGGCGCTCAGCCTTGCCGACGATGGATTTGGCCGCTGTGAGGTCGTCCCAAACCTTGCCCTTGACCTCGTCATAGAAGGTAACGTCAGCTTCGGACGGCTCCCATTTGCACTCGCGGCCGGCCTGGCGACGCAGCTCCTCGAGCATCTCGCAGATGGGCAGGATGCCGTGGGTGTGGCCGAACTTGACGGCGTCGGCGATTGCGCTCTCTGGCAACTCGCGTGAGCCGACCTCGATCATGTTCACCGCCTGGCGATGGCCGGCGAGAATCATGTCCATGTCGGAGTACTCGATTTGCGAGCGTGACGGGTTTATCACGAATTTGCCGTCGATGCGACCGACGCGCACGGCGGCGATGAGGTGGCTGATGGGGGCGCCCGAGAGCGCCACGGCGGCCGCGGCGGAGACCATGCCGATCACATCCGGGTCGTTGTCCGGGTCAGCCGCGAGGACCATGACCTGGATCTGGATTTCGTCGTTGAAGCCCTCGGGGAAGAGCGGGCGCAATGGACGGTCGATCATGCGACAAGTGAGGATTTCCTTTGTGGTGGGCCGGCCCTCGCGTTTGAAGAAGCCGCCGGGGAAACGGCCGGCGGCGGACATCTTCTCGCGATAGTCCACCGTGAGCGGGAAGAAATCGATTCCGGGCCGGGGGTCGGCCTGGACGCACGTTCCGAGGACGACCGTGTCGCCGAACCTGACGACGGCAGCGCCATGGGCCTGTTTGGCTATTCTACCGGTTTCAATTGACAAGACGTGGGCACCAATCTGGCGCTCGACCTTAACCTGCATCATGTACCCCTAAAGAGTCACTCGCCTACAAACACTTCATCCAACCGACCGACACACAGAGTCCAACTCCGCGGGCACGTTGACAGCAGCGCCGCGAGCGCGAGCTGAACGCCGAAATGCAGCCACACTATGGGCTACTTCCGCAAACCGAGCTTGGCAATGGTGCTCAGGTAGCGTTCACGATCCTGGCGAGCGAGAAACTTCAGCAGTGCGGAGCGCTTGCCGACCATCTTGAGCAACCCGCGTCGGGACGAGTGGTCCTTCTTGTGGGTTTTCAGATGCTCGGTAAGTTGCACGATGCGTGAGGTCAGCAGCGCGACCTGGACCTCAGCGGAGCCGGTATCCCCCTCGTGGCGCCGATGGTCCTTGGAAATCTCCGTCTTCTTCTCGCTCGTGAGAGGCATGGCCCATTCCTTTCGTACCACACTTGGGTCATGTTCCAGCGCAACGCGCGGGCCGCGCATTCAGCCGGAACAGCCTGCAACAATTTCGTTACTATAAGGGTGGGTGCAGGGGCTGGCAACCGGGCCGGGGCAAGTAAAACGTTCGGGAGGAGCTGTCGCCGCTGGGTCCGATAACAGCGCTAGCCCGGTGGTGCGCTCCGCAACAACGCGAGCAGGCTAGGCACCACCAAGAGGGCTGGTGGGCCGGCTACACCGGCAATGCCGAGCAGCATGCCCGCCAGTGCCCGCCGGCCGCCGGTCCAGTTGTCCGGTTCGCGGCGGATGCGGCGGCGCGCCATTACGCCGACGGCGATGGCAATGATGCTCAGGATGACGCCCGCGGCCAGCGAGGCGCAGCTCAACATGCTAGCCACAATGAAGCCTTTGGGGATCTTGCCTGCTGCAACACTGGGGTCCATGTCGCGGAGCGACGCGGGGTCAAAGCCGTAAGATTGCGCGTGAAGGAAGGCGCCCAGCATGCAGACGAAGAAGAACACGCCCAGGAGCCCCAGGACCATCGACGCGGTGGCGCCGCTGACGGGGCGGACAACCGGGGCGGGCGGACGCCGGGGCGCGCCGCCGGCGGCCGGCACACGTGTTGCTGCTGTTGGCGGGGCGATGGCGACGGCGGTGGCGCTGTTGGCCGCAGTCATTCGTTTGGCTGGCCGCGTGGCGCTCCAGGCGGCGGCCGCTTCGGTTTGCAGGTCGGCGGTCAGGCAGTCTGAGACGATGCGCCCGTCGCGCATCTGCACGATCCGCTGGGTGCGCAGGGCGATCTCGTACTCATGCGTGACGACGAGAATCGTCACGCCCTGGGCGTTGAGCGTGTGGAAGAGCTCCATGATCTGCTGGCCGGTCTGGGAGTCGAGGTTGCCCGTGGGCTCGTCGGCCAGCAGCAGGGGGGGGTCGTTGACGATGGCGCGGGCGATGGCCACGCGCTGGCGTTCGCCGCCGGAGAGTTCGTTGGAGCGATGGGTGGCGCGGGCGGCGAGTCCGACGCGTTCGAGGGCGCGTCGGGCGGGCTCGCGCGTATTGGCCTGGCGGGCATAGAAGAGCGGGACGCCGACGTTGTCCAGCGCGCTGACGCGGTTAATGAGATTGAACGTCTGGAAGACGAAGCCGATCTGGCGGTTGCGGATGTCGGCGAGCTGGCGGTCGGAGAGGGCGCTGATATCGCGGCCGTCGAAGATGATGCGGCCGGCACTGGGGCGGTCCAGGCAGCCGACGAGGTGCATCAGGGTGCTCTTGCCGCTGCCGGAGGCGCCGGTGATGGCGACGAACTCGCCGCGCTGGATCTCCAGGTCGACCCCGTCGAGCGCGTGCACGACGGAGGTTCCCATCTGGTAATGCTTGGTCAGACCCTGGAGTTGGATCAGTGCCACAATCGCCCGGCTCCGCTGGTGTTAACGCTCGCGTTCATCCTGGTCCACCGGCAGCTTGGTATATACGCGCAAGCCCGGTTTGAGCTGGAAGTCGCCGAGGACGGCAGTTACCTGCGTGAACTCCCCGTCCGTGATGCCGAAGCGGCAGGCGACGAACTTCTGGCCCCATTTCGCGCGGGAGCCGGGTTCGGGATCAACCACGATCCACACGCCGCGCTGGCCCTGGTGGTTCCGGACGGCTTCGCTGGGCACGCGCAGGGCGTTGGGGGCGCTCTCGATGGTGAACTCGACCTGGGCCTGGGCGCCCAGTGGCAGCTTGCGGACATTCTCGTCAGTGACCGCGACATGCACGTCGTATTGGATGATGGCGGAGCCCTGGCTTAGTTTGCCTTGCGGCTCGACTCGCTCAATGACGCCCTCGAAGGTCTCTTCGGGGAAAGCATCCACCGTGAGGGTCACGCGGCCGGAGCGGCGGGCCAGCTCTTCGTCCCCGCTGGCGACGGTCTGCCGCAGGCCGGGCATCTCGGGCAGGGCGGTGACGGGGGAGATGTTCAGCACACGGCCGTAGTCGGACTCGTCCACGCGCGTGATGACCTTCTTCTGCGAAACATCGGCCAGGTACATCACCACGGTGCCGCCGGTGAGCGAGGTTGTGCCGGATTGAATGACCTCGCTGATCTTGACACGCACGTTAGTGACCAGGGCGTCGTACTTTGACCGGATGGTCGTTTCGTCCAGCCGCTCTTCCGCGGTTGCCAGGTTGGTTTCGGCGATGTCGACCGCGGCTTGTTGCAGCAGTACGTTCTGCTCGGCCTCGCGCAGGGTAGCCTGGGCGCCGGCGAGCTGGGCCTTGGCGCGCTGGTGACTGGCCAAGTTGGAGTTGTGCCGGGCGCGGGCGTTGACCAGCTCCTGTTCGCTGTAGAGTCCCTCGGCACGTTGCTCCATGAACCCCAGGACCTTGCGGAGCTCGAAATCACTGATCTCGCACTGGGCCTCCCATTGGGCGATTTCGGCTTCGAGGCCAAGGATGTTGGCCTTGGCACGGTCGACCGCGGCGAGGGCCTGGGCACGCAGGGCCTGGGCGCGCGTCAACTCGGCCGCGGCGGAGTCGCGGCGGCGCTGCTCGTCGTCGCGCTTGAGCTCGATGAGCGTGTCGCCCTCGCGCACGAAGGTGCCCTCGACGACGTGCACGCGGGTGACTTCGCCGGAGGCCAGCGACTTGACCTCGATGCGCTTGTCGGGCTCGATGAGGCCGGCGGCGGTAATCGGGACGTTGATGTCGCCGCGGGTGACGGTGCCGAGACTGGGTTCATACCAGGCCGGCGTGAAGCGATACCAGGTGCGCAAGTAGTACCAGGTAGCGCCGATAGCCGCGGCGACGATGATGACGATGATCCACTTTTTCATGACGCCGTCCTCTGCTGGGCGTGGAAGCAGGCGGATGTATTGCACTGGGGCGCGCCGCGGGCAGGGCCGCCGCCCGGTTGCGGCAGCGGCCCGCAGTGTGTCGGCGTGCTGTGCAGGCGCACGACCGCCTGGCCGACCAAGCCTGCAGACCTCACTTCCTGGGCGCGTACGGCTCGTACTTCAGCCCGAAGGCCCGGGCCACGGGTTCGTTGGTGATTTTGCCGTAGGCCATGTTAATGCCGGCCGCCAAACCCGGATCCGCCGCGGTGGCTGCCTCAAAGCCATGGTCGGCCAGGGTTACCAGGCAAGAAATCGTCGCGTTGGTAAGCGCGATCGTGCTGGTGCGTGAGACCGCGCCCGGCATGTTGGCGACGCCGTAGTGAACGACGCCGTCGACGATATAGGTCGGGTCGTCGTGGGTGGTGGGCTTGGTGGTTTCGCAGCAACCGCCCTGGTCGACGCCGACGTCCACGATCACCGCGCCGGGCTGCATCAGCTTGAGGTAGTCGCGCGGGACGAGCATCGGACAGCGCGCCCCGGGAATCAGGACGGCGCCAATGACCAGGTCGGCCTTGGCCAGATGCTCGCGAATGGCGACGGGTGTGCTGTAGATAGTAGATACGTTGGCCGGCATTACCTCGTCGAGGTAGCGCAAGCGATAAAGATCGATATCCATCAACTGGACGTTAGCGCCGAGGCCGGCGGCCAACCGGGCGGCGCAGGTGCCGACGATGCCGCCACCCAGGACCACCACGTTAGCCGGCTCGACACCGGGGACGCCGCCCAGCAGTATGCCGCGGCCCATCATGGGGCGTTCGAGGTACTTGGCGCCCTCCTGGATGCTCATCTTGCCGGCCACCTCGCTCATGGGCGCCAGCAGCGGCAGGCGGCCGCGCGCATCCGTGACGGTCTCGTAGGCGATGGCGACGCAGCCGGAGTCGCGCACGCCCTCGGTCAGGGTCCGATCCGCGGCGAAATGGAAGTAGGTAAAGACGACCTGGCCGGAGCGGATCCTCTTGATCTCGGGCGTCAACGGCTCCTTTACTTTGCAGACGAGTTCAGCGCTTTGCCAGACCTCGTCCGCGGTTGCCACGATCTCGGCCCCCAAGGCCTGATAATCCTCATCCGGGAAGCCTGAGCCAAGGCCGGCGCCTTGCTCTATCAGGACGGTGTGACCGGCGCGTTTGAGCTGCTCGACGCCGGCCGGAGCCACTGAAACCCGGTACTCATGGGGCTTAATCTCTTTCGGGACGCCGATGATCATCCGGCAACTCCTGCGTAGGTGAGACTCGGTCGATAAACACGCCGGCGCAAGGTCCTGCCACCGACGGCGAAACCAAGAGGTTAATGGTGCGGCGCACAGTTTTCAAGCAAGCGGCACTGTCGATCGGACGTCCCGGAGTGGGCCGCGGCGGCCGTTGGTGGAGCTTTCGCCGAAAAGGCCGGCGGTCAGGGTGGGGCGTTGCGGTCGGCGTGCCTCTGTTGCTGCTGGCAAGCTTCGGGTGTGCCCGGACAAGCCTGTCGCGCGAGATCGACTTCCGTGACTTAGTGGACGCCGAACCACACCGACCGCACGGGGCAGCACGTTTCGTGATCAGCGATCCGGCCGCTCTCGGTCCGCTCTACAACCCCCTGGGCAAGCGCATGGGTCTGGTCCAGGTGCGCGACGAGGCGGAGTGGGCGCAGCTTCGGCGAGCAGTTCCGCAGATTGGGGCGTGTCCGGATTTGCGGGGCGGAATCGTGGTGGGCCTGGTATGCCCGGCCGGGACGTCTCTATCCGGGCAGTGGCCGTTCGCCTGGGATACGGTCCGCGTCTACCGGGGGGCCGGCCTGATCGAAGCCGAATTCAACGGTGGGAGCTACCTGCCGGACAGCACTACCTACCTGGAAGCGGCGCAGATCGACGGCCTGAGTGCGGTTCTCGTGGTGGCCGTGGACGGGATCCACTATTTGCCACAGTGAGCAGTCGATCCGGCGTGATTGGCCGGTGGGGGAGCTTGACATCTGTGAATATCGGGCCCACGATGTTGCGGTCAGGGAACGTACTGCCGGCTGACTGTTGCCGGCGAGCCACTTGAACGATGCTCTGAGGCAACGCCCGTCTCGATTCTGCATGGCGACACCGACGCCGGCGGCGGCTTGGATATCCGGACAGGATGTCCGGCGGAGAAGGAGTCCGCACCGTGCCCATACTCGCAGCCAGCTCAGGGGAGGCTCAGAATGTGGACAACCCGACAGAGCTCGCCGGGCGCATTCTCGTCGTAGATGACGACCACATCGTGCTCAACACGCTGGTTCGGATGCTGGAACTGGCCGGTCACACTGTGATCGCGACGGATTCGATGGTTGCGGCGCTGCAGGAGTTGGAGCGTTCGCCGGTCGACGTCGTGGTGGTGGACCTGCGCTTGCGGGACGGCGACGGTCTGAGTGTGCTGCGGGCGGTTCGGCAGCGCTGGCCGGACGTACCCGTGATCGTGATCTCCGGCTACGGGACGATCGAGTCGGCCGTGCAGGCCATGAAGATCGGGGCGTTCGACTACGTGCCCAAGCCCTTTCGCGCTGAGCGGCTGGAGCACGTGCTGCAGGAGGCCATCCAGCAGCGGGCGCGGGAGCGCGCCGCGCGCACGCTGGCGCGCCGGCCTGACAATGCCTGCAATCCGTGCAACGTAGTCGGCGAAACGTACCAGATGCAGCGGGTGTTTGACTTGGTGGAGGCGGTGGCCGACTCGACGGCCACGCTCCTGATCCACGGCGAGACGGGCACGGGCAAGTCCCTGATCGCGCGTGTTGTCCATCAGCTTAGTCAGCGGCGCGACCGTCCTTTCGTGGAGGTCAGTTGCGGGGCGATTCCGGAGACGCTGCTGGCATCCGAGTTGTTCGGCCACACGCGCGGAGCCTTCACGGGCGCGGTGCGGGACAAGGACGGCAAGTTCCGCGCTGCCGAGGGGGGTACGATCCTGCTGGATGAGATCGCCTGTGCCTCCCCGGGGTTGCAGATGAAGCTGCTGCGGGTATTGCAGGAGAAGCAGTTCGAGCCGCTCGGCTCCAATCGCACACTGACGGCGGACGTCCGCGTCATTCTGGCGACGAACGTGGCCCTGCAGGAGGAGGTCAAGGCGGGCCGCTTCCGCGAGGATTTGTACTACCGCGTCAACGTGGTGAACATCGAGCTGCCGCCGCTGCGTGAGCGGCTTTCAGATATTCCGCTGTTGGCCGAGCACTTCTTCCGTCTGTATGCGCAGCGCTCCACGAAGCCTCTGTGCGGCTTTACGGAGGAAGCGCTTGAGTGCATGCAGCGGTACAACTGGCCGGGCAACATCCGCGAGTTGGCGAACAGCGTGGAGCGCGCCGTCGTGCTCACGCGACACGAGGCCATCCGGCCGGAGGATCTGCCGCCGCAGATCGCCGGCGCCGGCAACGGGCGGGGTGCGGCTTTCGTGGCCGCACGCCCGCGCTCGAAATCCACGCTGAAGGAGGCATTGGCGGATCCGGAGCGGCAGATATTGGTGGATGCGCTGGAGGCGAATGGCTGGAACCGGTCACGGACGGCGGCGTCGCTGAGCATCAACCGCACGACGCTCTACAAGAAGATGAAGCGCTTCAGAATCCGACCTCCGGCAGGGGAAATGGTCGGCAATTAGGGCGTAACGCTTTGCTATAAAAGCACTAATGGTCGGATGGTGGTTGGCGTCGCGGACTGCGGCGTGGAGTGTACGCCAGTCGCGGTGGGTGCGGCGCAGAAAAATAGGCCCGTGCGACCGGGCCTTGGGAGAGAGGAGGAGGAGTTCTCATTCAACTTATAGGCAGGCTAGCGAACGGATTTCTACTGAAAGCCCGCAAAAAAACTCGCTGGCGGGTAGTTTTGGCGTAAATAGCGACGTTTGCAGTCGTTAACGTAATCGGGCGTAAGGGGGGCCAGGTTCACTCAGCATGAACCCGGCAGTGAGGAGGACACAATGCGGCTGGTAGCGATCGGCGTTCTGGGCGTTATGGGTATCATGGCGTGCGCCGGCGGCGCAATGGCGCTGGCGGGGCTGGAGGAACGACGGCCGACCGACGCGGCGGCAAGCCCGGGGGCGTCTGTGCGTGAGGGCCGCGCGCCGGACGCGCGATTGGGCGATTCGCTGAAGCTGCCGGAGCCCGTAATGGGAGGACGCGTCTCGGTTGAAGAGGCCATCCAACTCCGCCGGTCCGTTCGCCAGTTCACCGATCAGCAGTTGTCGCCGGCGCAGATCGGGCAACTGTGCTGGGCGGGGCAGGGCATCACCGACCCGGACTCTGGGCATCGGGCGGCTCCTTCGGCCGGGGCGACGTTTCCCATCGAGCTGTACGTGGTCAGTGCGCGTGGGGTCCACCACTACCAGCCGGCCGAGCATGCGTTGCAGCGGCACTTGGGTGAGGACGTGCGGGCGGCCCTGCAAGAGGCGGCGCTGGGGCAGGAGGCGGTAGGGCAGGCGCCGGTGTGCGTGGTGATTGCCGCGACGGTCGAGCGGACGGCCCGCAGGTACGGCCAACGGGCGGAGCGCTACTGCATGATTGAGGCCGGCCACGTTGCGCAGAACATTCTGCTGCAGGCCGCGGCGCTGGGGCTGTCCGGCGTGCCGGTCGGAGCCTATGAAGACGAGAAGGTCTGCCGCGTGCTGAAGTTGCCGGGTGACCAGAAGGTTCTTTATCTCGTGCCGCTGGGGCATCCGCGGAAGTAGCGTCCGTGGAGCGGGGCGCTGGCGGAGTGCCTCAGTCGGCGGGCGAGTCACCGGCGTCGCCTGGCCGCTGATCCTGCTCAGCTTCTACGGGCGTGCCGCACTCCGGGCACGTCCCGCTGATGTTGCCGGTCAGGTCATAGTCGCATGTCGGACACAGCCCCGACCGCAGCAGGGCGTCGCGCTGTGCATTCGAGGACTCCCTGCGCTGTTTGTTCCGCAGCGCCAACGTACTCCGGGTGCTGTGCCACCCCGCCATCAGTGCCAGCAGCACATAAACGCCGGAGGAGCCGGCGTCAGGTCCGAACACCTTCCGTGCGATGCCGGAGAGCGCCACATATGCCAGCGCGGCCACTACAAAGAACGCAGTTAGACCCAGTGCGAAATCACCAACTGCTTGCCCCAGACGGACGGTGGTTTCCTGGCGTCCTTGACTCATGACGTGAACACTCCGCAGCCACTGCAGCAGTGCAGGCAGGGCGTCGTGGAAGTAGACGTAATCCTGGCTCGCCCCGGTGTCCTGAACCGCCAGCAACCGGCCGATCATTCAAAAAGCGGAAGCACGCCGACGCAGTATACCTCAACACTGTCGGCACCCGCCAGCGACCAGAACCCCAGCGTCAGTGGTTTGTGGCGAGCGCGGGCGCGAGGATACAGGTAGATCAGGCAGGACGTCCCCTTATGACAGGGATCCGGCGCAGTATCAGCCCAGGCTTCATCAAGTTCCCTGCAGAGCTCGCTCCAGGCCTCCCACGGGATGGGTTCAGGCAGATGCTCTGGCTCAGGTGGCGGTGTCAGGCGGGCCCCCGGGGGCGCAACGAAGCAGTAATAGGGAGCCTTGCCAGTGTCACGGACATGACATGCGAAGTCCCGTGGCAGACGGAATGTGCGGTCAGCCTGAGCCATTATCTCGCGCTCATCCAACTCACAGAGCTCCGTAGCTACTGCGAGAATGGCACTTGTCTCCAGCACCCCGCGGCTCAGATGTAACTCCACGAGGGGGCCGCGTATGTCAACAATACTGCGCTGCGACCTGTTCCGGCCATCGTCACATCCGCGGCGTCCGCCCGCGCAGCCCGTCACCATGAGCGCGACGGCGGCGGTAAGAAAGGCCCAGCCGCTGATGTTCAGGGCGCTGTGTGACGGTAACCGCCGCGCGAGGGCGTGCTTCCTGCAAACGAACCTGGTCGTCGAAGTGTTCATCTATGGTTTCCCTCGGAAGTCTGAGAAGGGCCGCTGCCATCAGGCGGCCCGTTCGCATCGCCGGTGACCCGCCAATCGTGCCAGCCGCCGCCAGCGGGTTCATGTTACCCGCCAAACCGGCCCGGTCCCAGCCCTGTCGGTATTCACGCAGGGCTGTGTTGGCGATTGCGGTTTGCTGGACGGCTTGGGGCGGCCGCCATAGGATCTTGGTAGGGGCTGGTTGGTGCGTCTGCTGTTTGCAGGTGCTCGGTGAGTGAGAGGCCGGTCATGGAGCATTTTGCGCGGCTGGGCGTCCATTTGGATGGGTGGCCGGACGACGGGGGCGCGGCTAGGCCCGTGCCGCGGGTCGTCGCGCCGGCCGACCTGGACGACATCCGCGCCTTGGGCCAGGAGTGTCGGTCTGCGTTGGCTATCAACGGCCGCGGGGTGAAGCTGCGTCAATTTGGCTGTTCTGCTGGGCCGCTAGCGGCCTAGCGCAGGACCCGGAAAGGGGTAAGCGCCGCGATGTCTGCGCAGAACACTCCGCCCACACGTTTGGAATCTCCATGGCACGCGCGGCCGCTGCCGGATGTTCTGGCGGAGGTTGATGCCGCTGAGTCCGGTCTGAGCGCGGCGGAAGCGGCTGCCCGGCTGGAGCGGTTCGGTCCCAACCAGTTGCCGCAGCAGGCCGGCCCGACCGTGTGGCAGATCGTGCTGCGGCAGTTTCAGAGTCCGCTGATCTACATTCTGGCCATCGCGGCAGTGGTTTCGATAGCCATTGGGGAGCATGTGGACGCCGCTTTCATCGCGGCGGTCCTGGCGCTGAATGCGGTGATCGGCGGCTACCAGGAATGGCGGGCGGAGCAGGGTAGCCGGGCGCTGCAGAAGCTTTTGCGCATCCGGGCGGCGGTCGTGCGTGATGGCGAGACGCGTGATCTTGACGCTGAGGAGGTTGTGCCGGGGGACATTGTGTGGCTGGAGTCGGGCAATCGCGTGCCGGCCGATCTGCGCCTGCTGACGTCGCAGGGGCTGGAGATTGATGAATCGCTGCTGACGGGGGAGTCGGTAGCGGTGCAGAAGGATGCGGGCTGGTCGGGTGTGGAAAACACATCGATGGGCGACCGGCTGAATATGGCGTTTGGGGGGGCGACGGTGATTCGCGGTCGGGGGCGCGGCGTGGTGGTGGCCACCGGGAATGAGACGGTGGTCGGGCAGTTGGCCCGGGATGTGCTGACGGCCGTGGGCGGCAAGCCGCCGCTGGTCGCGCGGATGGAGCGGTTCACGCACACGATTGCGGTGGGCATTCTGGGGGCGGTGCTGGTCGTCGGCGTGCTGGGCGTAGCCGTGCGCGGCTACGAGCTGACGGAGATGTTCATGTTCTCCGTCGCCCTGGCCGTGTCAGCGATTCCGGAGGGGCTGCCGGTGGCGATGACGGTGGCGCTGGCGATAGCGACGACGCGGATGGCGCGGCGGGGGGTGATCGTGCGGCGGCTGGCGGCGGTGGAGGGGCTGGGCAGTTGCACGATGATCGCCAGCGACAAGACGGGCACGCTGACGTGCAACGAGCTTACGGTGCGTGAGGTGCGGCTGGCGGACGAGCGCACATTCGAGGTGACGGGCGAGGGCTTCGCGCCGGTCGGTGAGGTGCGCGCCGCTGGCCGGGCGGTCAAAGCCGACGGGGATGACACGCTGGGCGACCTGGCGCTCGTCGGCGCTTTGTGCAACGAGGCCGACCTTCACGAGCGGGACGGGGCGTGGGTGTGGCGCGGCGACCCGACTGACATTGCCCTGTTGGCGCTGGCGCACAAGCTGGGGCGTGATCCGCTGGCCGCGCAGCGCGAGCACGAGCAGGTCGCGGAAATACCGTTTGAGTCGGAGCGGCAGTTCGCGGCATCGTATCGCCGCAGCGGGTCGGGCGTGCGGGTCTTCGCCAAAGGGGCACCGGAACGGATCCTGGAGATGTGCGACTGGTCGGAGCGAGCGGACCAGCGGACGGCCTTGTCGGCGATGGCCGAAGGCATGGCGGAGCGCGGGTTCCGGGTTCTGGGTTTGGCGGCCGGAGCCGTGGAATCGGTGGATCCGCAGAATGTGCCGGAGCGGCCGGAGGGGTTGCGGTTCCTGGGGTTGGTCGGAATGATCGATCCGCTGCGGCCGGGGGTGCCGGAGGCGGTCGAGGCCTGCCAGAGCGCGGGGATCGCGGTGCGCATGATCACCGGTGATCACCCGGTGACGGCGTTGGCGATTGCGCGTGAGCTGGGCATGGCGACTGATGCGCGGCAGGTTGTCAGCGGAGCAGACTTGGCGGAGCAGGCGCCGGAGACACTGCCGGAGGTGATGCGGGAAACGCGCGTGTTCGCGCGGGTGGCGCCGCGCCAGAAGCTGGAGTTGGTGGGGGCGGCCCAGGCGGCCGGGCACTACGTGGCGGTCACGGGTGACGGAGTGAATGATGCTCCGGCGCTGCGCAAGGCGAACATCGGCGTGGCGATGGGCAAGGCGGGGACGGACGTGGCCCGCGAGGCGGCGGAACTGGTCATTACGGACGACAATTTCGCGACGATTGTCGCGGGCGTTGAAGAGGGTCGCATCGCTTACGCCAATGTGCGCAAGGTGATATATCTGCTGATCTCGACCGGCGCGGCGGAAGTGCTGTTGCTGGGGGCCGCGTTGCTGGCGGGTATGCCGCTACCGCTGCTGCCGGTGCAGATTCTGTGGCTGAATCTGGTGACGAATGGGATACAGGATGTGGCCCTGGCGTTCGAGCCCGGCGAGGGTGACGCGCTGCGCCGCAAGCCGCGCCCGCCGCGAGAGCGGGTTTTCAACCGCCTCATGCTGGAGCGCACGCTGGTCGGTGCGGCGGTGATGGCCGGGCTGGCGTTTTCGCTGTTCTACTGGCTGACCGAGGTCGCGCACATGGAGGAGTACTCTGCCCGCAATCTGTTATTCATGATGATGGTCCTGCTTGAGAATGTGCACGTATTCAACAGCCGGTCGGAGACGAAGTCGGCATTCAGCTTGTCGCCGCTGCGCAACCCGCTACTGATCGGCGGTGTGCTCCTGGCGCAACTACTACACATCAGCATGTTGTACCTGCCGCTGGGGCAGAAGGTGCTGAGCACCGAGCCGGTGACTGTGCACCAGTGGCTGCTGCTCCTGTTGCTGGCGCTGGTGCTGCTGGCGGCGATGGAGTTGCACAAGGCGGTGTGGTACGTGCGGACCCGAGCGCTCCGCACTTGATACGTTCCGGAAGGGTGCGGCCCGGGCCGCGCCCGGCGTGCAACGCTTCGCGCGCGAAACCAGACTATGGGCAGGTGGCGCGGTCGGCGAGTAGCCGAGACGGATGCTAGAAGGAGCCGAAAATGGCCGAACGACATATCTGCGTGACGGTGCGTGACATGGAACGCCTGGGGCGCGTGTTGCTGGAGGCCATCTGTGATGCGCCGGATCTCGAGTCGCTGCGCGCCTTGGACCAGGAGTTGGATCGGGCCGAGGCGGTGCGGCCGGAGGATGTCCCGCCGGACGTGATCACGATGAACTCGAAGGTGCGCATGACGGACCTGGAGACCGGCCGGCAGCGCGAGGTGACCCTGGTCTATCCGGACCGGGCCGCCGGCGAGGACTACGTATCGATTTTGAGCCCGTTGGGCACGGCCTTGCTGGGCTACCGGGTTGGCGACGAAATCGAGTGGGGCGCGGGCGACAGCCTGGTGCATGTGCGGATTGATGAGATGCTCTACCAGCCGGAGGCCGCAGGGAACTTCAGCTTGTGAGCGGCGGGCGCCGCATGAATGGGCGCCGGGCGGATTGTCATGCCGGACGCGCACAAGAGCAGGGAAGAGTTGCTCGCCGAGGTGCGGGAATTGCGCGCCAGGCTGGCGCAATTGGCGGGCGGTTTGGCGGCTACCAGCAGTGGGGCGGCCGTCGGGTTTGACCCGCAGGAGCATTTCCGGGCGGTCGCGGACTACACGTACGACCTGGAATCGTGGGTCGGTCCCGACGGTCGGCTGCTGTGGGTGAACCCGGCCGTTGAGCGTCTGACGGGCTATTCCGTGGCCGAGTGCCTGGCGATGCGCGACTATCCGCTGCCGTTGGTGCACCCGGCCGACCAGGCGGAGATTGTGCAGGTGTGGCAGGGGGCGCTGGCCGGGTCCAGCGGCAACGACGTTCCGTTTCGGCTGCGCTGCAAGGATGGTCGGCTGCGCTGGGTGGCGGTTTCGTGGCAGCCGATGCGCAGTTCGGCTGGAACCTGTTTGGGGCACCGTTCGAGCATTCGTGACATTAGCGATCGCAAACAGGCGGAAGATGCGCTGCGGGCGCAACGGGCGCTGTTGGACAAGATCATCACGCACATTCCCTGCGGGGTGTACTGGAAGGACCGTGAACTGCGCTACCGTGGCTGCAACGCGGAGTTTGCGCGGGCGGCGGGCGTGCCGCAGCCGGGGGATATCGTGGGCAAGACGGACTTCGAGCTGGCCTGGGAGCGGGCCCAGGCGGAGTGGTTTCGTAGCTGCGATGAGCGCGTGCTGACCTCCGGGGAAGCGCTGCTGAACATCGAGGAGGCTGAGCGGCAGGCCGATGGGCGGGTGGCGCTGCTGTTGACCAGCAAGGTGCCGCTCCGGGATGCGGATGGCCGGGTGTGCGGCGTACTGGGAATCGACACGGACATCAGTGAGCTGAAGGCCGCGGAAGCCGAGCTGCGTCGGGCGCGCGATGAGCTGGAGCTGCGCGTGCAGGAACGCACGGCGGAACTGGGGCTGACCAACGAGCGGCTGCGCGAGGAGATCGCGGAGCGCGTCCAGGCCGAGGATGAGGCTCGTCAGCACCACGCCGCGCTCATGCACATGGCCCGGCTGAGCACCGTGGGCGAGCTGACGGCCCAACTCGCGCACGAGCTGAACCAGCCGCTGTGCACGATCGTCGGCAACGCCCAGACGGCGCAGCGACTGCTGGCGCAGCAGCCGCCGGACTTGGTCGAGCTGCGCGCGGCGCTGGCTGATATCGCGGCGGATGGGAACCGCGCCGCGGAGATCATTCACCGGCTGCGCGACTTCCTGCGGTTGCAGCAACCCGAGCCGGTCGTGTTGAACGTTGAGCGCATGATCGCCGACATCGCTGCGCTGGTTGAGGCGGATGCGCGCCGGCACGAGGCCCGGGTGGATTTCGAGGTGAGCGCGCGTCTGCCGGCCGTCCGGGGCGACCCGATCCAGTTCCAGCAAGTGATGCTGAACCTGGTGCGGAATGGGCTGGAGGCGATGCTGGGGCTGCCGGCCGGCGCGCGGGTGTTGACGCTGCGGGCGTGTCCGGATGACGGCGGGGGCGTGGTCATAAGCGTCAGTGATTGTGGTTCCGCCCTAGCGGATGCGGTGGCGGCCCGCGTCTTCGAGCCTTTCTTCACGACCAAGCCGAGCGGCCTGGGCATGGGTTTGGTCATCAGCCGGTCCATCGCAGAGGCGTACGGCGGGCGCTTGTGGCTAAGCCGCAACACGGGTTCCGGCGCAACATTCTGCCTGGGGCTGCCGGGGGCGCTGCGGGAGGACACGGCGTGAAGGGCGCGGCTGGGGCGGGGTTGGTTTTCGTGGTGGACGATGACGCCGGCGTGCGCCAGATGATCAGCCGGATGGTCCGCTCGGTGGGGCTTGAGGTGGAGACCTATTCGTCCGTGCAGGAGTTCCTTGACGGGTACGACCGCCGCCGGACGGGCTGCCTGGTGCTGGATGTGCGCATGCCGGGGTTGAGCGGGCTGGAGTTGCAGGAACGGCTGGCGGCGTTGGAGGCGCCGCTGCCGATCATCTTCATCACGGGGCATGGCGACATCGCGATGGGGGTGCGCGCCATGAAGCGCGGGGCGGTGGATTTTCTGGAGAAGCCCTTCCAGGACCAGGTGTTGCTGGACGCGATTCACGCGGCCCTGGCGCGCGCGACGGAATGGCGGCGCGTCGCGGCGGCGCGCGACGACGCCCGACAGCGGCTGGTGACGCTGACGCCGCGCGAGCGCGAGGTGCTGGCCCTGGTGGTGGCTGGCAAATTGAACAAGCAGATTGCCGCGGAGCTGGGCACCGCGGAACAGACCATCAAGATGCACCGCAGCCGACTGATGCACAAGGCGGGGGTTGATTCGCTGCCCGCGCTGGTGCGCCTGGCACAGCTTGCGGGGGTTATTGCCGAACCGCCTGCTTGAGCGGGCAAGCGAACGACAGCGCAAGGGCGGAGGCATACTTAAGTATGCCCTGCCCGGCACGAAGGTTCACTTCCGTGGTTGCGCTGCGCGGCTACCTTTCATGTAGGCAGACGCTTGGATCATCGCGTTCGTAAGAGGCGCTGCTGACCGGCCAGTGGTGCGGAGTTGCGCCGCGGGCGGCCGCCATGGTGCGCGGCAGCGGCCGGTTGCCGGCCGCGTTGAGCGCAGGAGCAGGATACCCATGCAGAAAGACGACTTCGGCAACCTGGCGGAGTGGGGGCGCGTGCTTAACCAGTTGGCCCAGTTGACGCGTGACGGGACTATCGACGAACACCAGGCGGGGTTGGTGCGGTTGCTGCACTACCCGGACAACTGGCGTCTGCGGGAGGCGGCGCTGGAGGCCATCCGGCACGTGCGCCGGCCCGGCGAGCAGCTCGTGACGGCGGTGCTCGAGCTGATGACCGACGAGCACTTGTATCACGAGCTGCGCGTGCTGGCGGCCGAGGCATTGGCGAGCTTGGTGGCGGCCGGGCGTGCGGCGGGCGCCGGGCGCAACCGCGAGCTGGAGCAGGCGGTGCTGACGCAGATGCATGCGTTGCTGGATGCCCCGCATCCGCCCGTGCTGCACCAGGCCATGCGACGCATACTGCCGACGATCGAGTAACAGCGACGAGCGGCGCGCTACGACCGCGGGTCGCGTACGACGTCGCCACCGGAAGGATGAGGATTCCCATGATTATTGGCATACCCAAAGAGATTCTGCCCGAGGAGCGGCGCGTGGCCGCCCTGCCGGAGACGGTCCGGAAGTACGTCGAGATGGGCTTCGAGGTGATTGTCGAGTCGGCGGCCGGGCGCGGCGTTTTTCGCGGCGACGATGAGTATGTCGCCGCCGGCGCGCGGATTGTGCCGGACGCTGCCAGCCTGTTTCAGCAGGCCGACGTTGTGCTGAAGGTCAAGCAGCCTTACTTCAATGAGCAGCTCGGACGCCATGAGGTCGAGTTGCTGCGCGAAGGCACGCTGCTGGTGACATTCCTGCACCCGGCCGCGCCGCCCAATCACGACATGATCCGCAAGCTGCGCGACCGCAACATCACCGCCTTCACGATGGACGGCATCCCGCGCACGTCGCGCGCCCAGACCATGGACGCCCTGACCTCCATGAGCACGGTGACCGGGTACAAGTCGGTCCTGATTGCCGCCAGTCACTTCCCGCGCTTTGTGCCGATGATCGGTACGGCGATCGGGGCCATCAAGCCGGCGGAGGTGCTGGTGGTGGGCGCCGGCGTGGTGGGCTTGCAGGCGATTGCGACGGCCAAACGGCTGGGCGCCAGCGTGAAGGCCATCGACATCCGCGCTGATGCGCGGCGCGAGGCCGGCAGCCTCAAGGGCACGCAGGTCGTTGGCTTCGAGGTGCCGGACAACCTGGCGGTGGGCGAGGGCGGCTATGCCCGCGCGCTGCCGGAGGAGTGGATCGCCCGCGAGCGCGACCTGATGAGCACGCTGGCACCCAAGATGGACATCATCGTTTTGAGCGCCCTGGTGCCGGGTGAGGTTGCGCCGATCCTGATCACCGAGGAAACCGTGCGCAACATGCAGCCGGGCTCCGTGATTGTCGACGTGTCCATCGACCAGGGCGGCAATTGCGCCCTGACGCAGGCCGGCCGCGAGGTGGTCGCGCACGACGTATACGTTTGCGGCACGGCCAACATCCCCGGCTCGGTGGCGGTCGATGCCAGTTGGCTGTACGCGCACAACATGCTGCACTACATCGAGAACCTCTTCCGGAACGGGCCGGGCAACCTCAACCTGGACGACGACATTGTGCAGCACTCCCTGGTTACCCGCGATGGCCGCATTGTCCACCAGGGCGCCCTCAAGGCGATGGGCGCGGCCTGAGAGGACGGGCGGCATTGGCACTGAGGACGTGACATGTATGACCTGCTGTTGATGCTGGTGATCTTCGCTCTGGCGTTCGGCATCGGCTACGTGCTGATCTCGCGCGTGCCGCAGATGCTGCACACCCCGCTGATGTCCATGACCAATGCCATTTCGGCCGTGACGATTCTCGGGGCGCTGCTGCTGTTCTCCGTGGAGACCACTGCGGCCGAGAAGGTGCTTGGGGCCGTCGCGATAATCACCGCCATGTTCAACGTGGTTGGCGGCTTTGTCATCACCGATCGGATGCTGGGCATGTTTCGCAAGAAGGATACGGCCGTTTAAGCGCGCTTGACACGGAGGCCGGCCGCCCGCGCGGTCGGCCGGAGAGCTGGTATGACGGCACTGTTGGTTGACCTGGGAGTCATTCTGGTCCTCATCGCGGGCATCGCGCAGTTCCGCACGCCGCGCGGCGCCCGCCACGGCAACCTGACCGCGGCTGCCGCCCTGTTGATCGCCGTGGTGGTCGTCCTGTACCGGCACCAGGTGCTGAACGTGCCCCTGGTGGTCATCGTCGCGCTGCTCGGGAGCAGTGTGGGGGCCTGGATCGCCGCCCGCGTCAACATGATCCAGATCCCGGCCATGGTGGCGTTCCAGCACGGGGCGGGCGGGGTGGCCGCCTTCCTGGTTTCCTTCGTCGAACTGACGCGCCACACCGCCGTTCCGCCGACGCGCACGGCCGAGGTCGCCGCGTTGCTCGGCTTGGTGGTCGGTGCCGCGACCTTCAGCGGCAGCATGATCGCCAGCGGCAAGCTGGCCAATCGGCTGCGCCAAACGCCGACGATCCTGCCCGGCCACAACTGGCTGCTGGTGGCCAACCTGGCGGTCATGGTCGTGCTGGCTCTTTGGGCCGGCGTCAGCGGCAGCGCCGGCGTCATGCTGGCGGCGTCGCTGGCCCTGATCGTCTGCGCTGTCGTTCTGGGCGTGGTTTTCTCCATCCGCATCGGCGGGGCGGACATGCCCGTGCTGATCTCCTTCCTGAACGCGACCGCCGGGCTGGCGGCCGCTTTCTGCGGGATTGCGATCGGCAACCGGCTGCTCATCGCCTGCGGCGCCACGGTGGCCGCGTCGGGCTCGATTCTGACGCACGTGATGTGCCAGGCCATGAATCGCGGGTTGGTGGGCGTGTTTGCGGGCCTGCGGCCGCATGTTGACGGCGGCCGGCCGGCCGCCAGGACGAGCGCGGTCGCACCGGCCGCCGTGATCACGGAGCCGGTCGACCCGTCCGCGCAGGCGGCGACCTTGCTCCGTGCAGCCCAGCGCGTCATCATAATCCCGGGTTATGGCATGGCGCTGGCGGAAGCCTCCGAGGAAGTCGTGCGGCTCGGCGAGCGCCTGACCGAACTCGGCAAGGACGTCCTGTTCGCCATCCATCCGGTGGCGGGACGCATGCCGGGGCACATGCACGTTTTGCTGGCCGAGGCGGATGTTGATTACGGCCAGCTTCGTGAGCTGAAGGACGTGAACGACCAGTTCACTCAAACGGATGTCGCTCTGATCGTCGGCGCGTGCGACGTCGTGAATCCCGCGGCCATCGCGGACGCCAACACCCCGATTTCCGGCATGCCGATCCTGCGGGCGGACGAGGCCCGGCACGTCATCATCTGCAACCTCGACGAGCGTCCGGGGTACTCGGGTGTGCCGAACCCGCTCTACCAGAACCCGAAGACGATCCTGCTGTTCGGCGATGCCGCCGAGACGGTCAGCGCGCTGCGGCGCGACTTGGAGAACACTGCCAATGGCGCCACGGGAGACTCCGCGCCCGCGCGGGCGGCCGGCGGCTCGGGGTAAGACACGGGTAACGACGGCCACGTCATTGAAGAACACGCGTCTGTGGACGCCGCGCCTGGAGGCGGTCCTGCGCGCGATTGAGCTGCTGAGTGAGGAGGAGCTGCGGCACCTGCCCCTGGCGCTGGGGGACAAGCTCAAGGCGCTGGACCGGGCCCGGGCCATGGCACTGAAGAAGCACATCGGAGCGCGTTGCGACGTCATCTGGCCGGGGGAGGCGGAGCTATTCGACGCGACGCTGGTGGGCGTTGATGAGGACGCCGGCGTGGCGCACGTAACCATGTCGCGCGACGGCCCGATCTGGAATGTCCCGCCGTACACGGTGCGGACCTGAAGGCCGGTGTCGGCCCGGTTGGCCCCCAATCGGGAAACATGCTGCAACTGCATATTGCGCCTGGCTTTGCGCGTGGGGCATTCTTCTCGCGGTGGCACGGACGACGCGCTCGAGCGAGATACCCGGCACGGGCATGGTTGGCCACGACCGGCCTGGAGACGCGTGTTGCAGGCCGCCACGCTGCGACAGCGCACTGCGGCTCGGCTGCTGGTGTTCGGCGCAAAGGAGGGGTCACGGTAGAATCAACTCAGTTGCCGATCGATGCTGATGGGCTGGGACGCTACGCACATTCGTCCGTGATCATTCAGGGCGCAATGAGCCAATGGACCGCAGATAATCTGCCGCTGTTCAACAAGGTTCTGCTCGAGCTGCAATCGCTGTGCAATCGCTCGTGCTTCTTCTGTCCGCGTACGGGCGACACCAGCGGGAAGCGCTTCGATTCGTCCGGCACCGCGGTCAGGCAGAGTATGCCGACCGAGCACGCCCTGGCCATAATGGATCAGCTTGCGGCGCTGGGCTATCGCGGCTGGATCGCCTTTCACCACCTGAGCGAGCCATTCCTTGATCCGCGCATTCTCGACATGGCCCGCGCCGCGCGGCAGCGCGGACTGCGGCCGTACGAGCACACGAACGGCGACGTGCTGCGCCGGCGGCCGGATTTGTGCGCACAGGTGGTGAAGCTGTTCGATTATGTGTGCGTGGGATTGTATGACTACACTACGCCCGCCGAGCTGGAAGCGAACAAGGCTTTCTGGCGCGCGCGGCTGCCCGGGATCCCCGTGCTGTTCAGCGAGGTCGGCGCGGTGTATCCGCGTTCGTTTGTGAGCTTCGATGAGCGGATGGTACGGACGCAACAGACCTACCCGTGCGGGGCGTGCAGCCGGCCGCTGGAACGGTTGCTTGTGCATTATGATGGCAGTATCGGGCTCTGTTGCGACGACATGCAGGCCGAGTTTGGCCTGGGCAACGCGTTCACGCAGCCGATCCGCGACATCTGGTCTTCCGAGCGGCATGTGGACTTGATCAACGCCTTGACCGCCGGGCAGCGCCGGCAATTCCGCTTATGTCGGGAGTGTCCCCTGCCGCCGACGCAGCGCGTCGTGCCGTTGCCGGATGTTTCGGGGTTGGAGTTCCAGGCGCTGAAATTTGAGGGCGACGAGGAGCGATTTCGCGATCCGCGCGTGGGTGGTGCGCGGCTGGTGCGTGTGTTCCCGGAGGGGGAAGGGGTCACTTGTGAGGTCGCGGCGGGTGAGGATCCCGAGGACCGTCATTACGGCGGCGTTCGTTTCCCGACGACGCAGCCGGCGGCGTTGCGGTTCGAGATGGGCTTCGCGAACCCGGCCGCGGTGGAGGGGGTCTGGGTGGACGGCCTCGACGCCAAGCGGGCCAGGGTGTGGCGCTGGCAGTGGCGGCCGACACGCACGCGCCGGCTGCCCGAGGAGCCCGTCCCGATCCTGCTCGTGCCGGGGGAGCCGGCGGGGGAATTCACGCCGATCCTGGCCGCTGGCGGCGCCGCGGTGCGCGAGGTGAAGGTGTTCATCCGTGTTCGGGCCGGAGACCGGGCCGGCTTCGTGATCACGTCAATGGAAACCGGCCGGCCGGCTGACGTCCTGCGCACCGTCGAGAATATGGGCTGACAGGAAGGCGGACGAAAGCGCCACGGGTTCGCGGTAAGCCGCACGTAGGCGCCTGGCGGCGGCGCATGCAGCGGATTGACGGAGCGCAGGTCGGCCGCTAGGATCGGCGGCTGGATTGACCGAGTTGAGGGCGCGGCCGACGGGTGCCGGTTTGCGCGGGGCTGCTGCTTTGTTCTGTATGGCCCTGCAGCGCCGGCGGCGGCCTTGAAGGCGCAAGCAAGACCCGCGTGAGAACTATTTTCATGCCGATTGCGGACGATGTGCAGCTTGGCGCCGATGTGAAGGTCTTTCACCCCCAACTGGTGAACTTGTACGGGTGTCGGGTGGGAGCTGGGACCAAGATCGGAGCCTTTGTCGAGATCCAGAAGAACGCGACCGTCGGCGCGCGGTGCAAGGTATCGTCGCATACGTTCGTCTGTGAGGGGGTCACGATCGAGGACGAGGTCTTCGTGGGGCATGGGGTGATGTTCATTAATGATCGCTATCCGCGGGCGACGGCGGGCGGAGCGCTGCAGACCGAGGCGGACTGGGAGGTCATCCCGACGCGCGTCAAGCGCGGGGCGTCGCTCGGGAGCGGGGTCGTGGTTATGTGCGGGGTTACGATCGGGGCGGACGCGATGATTGGAGCGGGGGCGGTCGTGACGCGCGACGTGCCGGATGGGGCAACGGTAGCCGGCGTGCCGGCCCGCGTGTTGGCGCGGACGAGATGACCGCCACGATGAGATTTGCGCACTAATCACCCATGGTGCGGGTGAGAGGGCCGCTGAGATGATACCAATCGCCGGGCAGCGTATCAGGAAGGGACTTGACATGATTGGCATAGGCGTGATCGGTTACGGTTATTGGGGCCCGAACCTGGTGCGGAATTTTGCGACTACGCCGGACGCACGCGTTGTCGCCGTCTGCGATCTGGATCGGCAGCGGCGCGACCTGGCAGCGCTGCGGCATCCGGGCATCGAGACTACGGACAATCCGCGCACCCTGCTTGAGAACCGCGCGGTGGACGCGGTCGCGATTGCCACACCGGTGGCTTCGCATTTCGAGTTGGCGCTGCAGGCGCTGAAGGCGGGCCGTCACGTTCTGGTGGAGAAGCCTCTTACGCAGAGCTCCGAGCAGGGCCGGCGCCTGATCGAGGCGGCCGAGCGGGCCGGCAAGACCCTGATGGTGGATCATACGTTCATCTACACGGGGGCGGTGCGGAAGATACGGGAGCTGATCGAGGGGGGCGAGATCGGCGAGGTGCTGTACTACGACTCAACGCGCGTGAACCTTGGCCTGTTTCAGAGCGACGTGAGCGTGCTTTGGGACCTGGCGGTGCACGATCTGGCGATTATGGATTATCTGATGCCGGAGGAGCCACGGGCGGTTTCGGCCACGGCGATCGCGCACGTGCACGGTCAGCCGGAGAACACGGCGTATCTGACGGTGTTCTACTCGGGCAACCGAATTGCCCACGTGAACGTGAATTGGCTGGCGCCGGTCAAGTTGCGACAGACGCTCATCGGCGGGGACAAGAAGATGATCGTCTACGACGATCTGGAGCCGAGCGAGAAGATCAAGATCTACGACAAGGGCATCGAGCTGAACGGCGATCTGGAGGCGCAGCGGAACATCTTCATCAATTATCGGACCGGCGAGATGCGGGCGCCGACGTTTGACCGCGCGGAGGCTCTGGCGGTGGAGGCTAAGCATTTTGTCGAGTGCGTGCAGACCGGCAAGACTCCGCTGACCGACGGACGGGCGGGCTTGCGGGTGGTGCGGATTCTGGAGGCGGCGGCAGGGTCGATCGCGGCGCACGGGCAGATGGTAGAGCTTTAGGGGCAGCGAACAACTCCCCGTGCGAGACACGGTGATATGCGTTTGCTGCATTGAAGACGACCGGCGGCAGGCCGGCCTTGGCTCGTAGCGACGGGACGCGGTCCGGCGACAGCAGTACGTTGGGGCTGGTTCGAGTGCCGCGCACTCCGGCAGGCAGATTACGAGATGAGCGGAAACTCACAGCGCGTCTTGATTACCGGCGGGGCGGGGATGATCGGCTCGTATCTCGTGGAGGCGCTGGCAACCGGCGAACAGCGGCGCACCGTAAGCGAGACGATCGTTGTTGATAATCTCGTTAACGGCAGGCGGGAGAACATTGCCGAGTTTCTGGGCGCGCGGATTTGCTTCGAGCGCGTGGATATCCGTGACGACCGGAGAATGGCGGAGTTGCTGCGCGGGATTGACGTCGTGTTCCATTTGGCGTGTCTGGGCGTGCGACATTCGATCCATTCGCCGCGCGAGAACCACGAGGTCAACGCCACCGCGACGCTGGAGCTGCTGCGGCTGGCGCGTGAGGCCGGGGTGTCACGTTTCGTGTACGTGTCCAGCTCGGAAGTTTACGGAACCGCCCGCAGCGTGCCGATGACCGAGGAACACCCGACGTTTCCGATGACGGTGTATGGGTCGTCCAAGCTGGCGGGCGACTGCTACGCGCGGGCATACTGGGAGACGTACCGTTACCCGACCGTCGTCGTACGCCCGTTCAACGTCTACGGGCCGCGCTGCCATCACGAGGGCGACAGCGGCGAGGTGATTCCGAAGTTCATGCTGCGGGCGATAGCGGGGCGGCCGATGATCGCCTTCGGCGACGGCACGCAGCGGCGGGATTTCACCTACGTTGGCGACACCGCTCGCGGCATCCTGACGGCGGGCTGGGCGGCGGGCGTGGTGGGCGAGACGATCAACCTCGGCAGCGGGCGCGAGGTGTCCATTAACGAACTGGGCCGTCTAGTGGCGGAGATCGTCGAGCGGCCGGGCGCGCGGCTCGAGCACGCCGCTCCGCGGCCGGGCGACGTATTGCGGCTGTTGGCGGATAGCTCGAAGGCCCGGCTGTTGGTCGGCTTCGAGGCGACGACGCCGATGACGGAGGGCCTGCGCAAGCTGCGTGACTGGTACCGGTCCTTGCCGCAAACGCCAGAGGAACTGCTGCAGCGTGAGCTTGAGCGGAATTGGGAGCCGGTGCGGCGGTGCGATTAATGCCGCCGCAGGGGTAGGGGGGGTGAATCACCGAATACCTGTTGGGCGGTCGGTGGCATGAAACAAGTCACGGCAGGTCTGATATTTGAGTCAGGGGCGTGCTCGCGCGGGCCGGGCACTGGCACTCGACAAACCGCCTTTGCCGTCATGGGTTACGAGCCGGTGGTTCATGCGCGGCCGGGGATTCGGGATTGTCTCCTCGGCGCCCTCGCCCGACAATCCCGGCATCCGGGCTGAAAGCCGTGGGCGAGACGTTCGCTCCTTCCGTAAGCATTGGACGTTGGCTCGGACATGGCGGAGCAAAGGCGCATGATACCGGTTGCGAAGGTTGCGTTCGGGGAGGAAGAGTGCGAGGCGGTGCAGCGGCCGCTGCGGTCCGGCTGGGTGACGCAGGGGCCGGAGGTGGCGGCCTTCGAGCGGGAGTTCGCGGCGGCGGTGGGCGCGCCGTGCGCGTGCGCGATGTCAAGCTGCACAACGGCGTTGCATGTGGCCCTGCTGGCGGTCGGGGTGCGGCCGGGGGACGAGGTGATTACGGTCAGCCATTCCTTTATCGCGACGGCCAACGCCGTGCGGTATTGCGGGGCGACGCCGGTGTTCGTGGACATTGAGCCGGACACGTTCAACATGGATGCGCGGTTGATCGAGGAGGCGATCACGGAGCGGACGCGCGCGATCATGCCGGTGCATCAAATGGGGCTGCCCTGCAATCTGCCGGCGATTCTGGGGATCGCGCGGCGGCACGGTCTGCCGGTGATCGAGGATGCCGCGTGCGCCAGCGGAAGTGAAATTCTCTGGGACGGGCGCTTCGAGCGCATCGGCCGGCCGCACGGGGACGTGGCGTGCTTCTCGTTCCACCCGCGCAAGATTCTGACCACGGGCGACGGCGGGATGATCACGACATCGAACGCGGAGATTGACCGGCGGGCGCGGCTGCTGCGGCAGCACGGGATGAGTGTGTCGGACAGTGTGCGTCACGCGTCGGCGCGGGTGGTGTTCGAGTCGTACGACGAGCCGGGGTACAACTACCGGATGACGGATATTCAGGCGGCGGTGGGGCGCGTGCAGGTGACCCGGCTGGACGGGCTCGTAGGGCGGCGGCGGGAGCTGGCCGAGAGGTACGCGGCACTCCTGCGAGAGATACCGGGAGTGCGCGCGCCGTTTGTGCCCGAATACGCGCGGCATAACTTCCAGAGCTACTGCGTGCGGCTGCCGGCGGGTTGCGAGCAGCGCGCTGTTATGCAGTTCATGCTGGATCAGGGTGTGGCGACGCGGCGCGGCGTGATGTGCGCCCATCGCGAGGGGGCGTACCCGCGGGAGACGTGGGGCTGCGTGGGGCGGCGGGTGGGCGGTTGCGACTGCGCGCCGCGGAGCTGCGCGCGACTGCCGGAGAGTGAGCGGGCCCAGGATGAAACCATCATAATCCCCCTGTATCACGACATGACGGCGGAGGAGCAGGCGTTCGTCGCGGACGCGTTGCGGCGGGCGGTGGCCCGCGTTGACGGTCCAGCAGCACGACCCTAGGATGACTTTGGAGGCGGCGCGATTGGGTTGTGCCACCGGTGCATCAATACCGCGGAGAGTGCGATGGTTCCTTTTCTTGACCTCAAGGCGCAGTATCAGTCCATCCAGGAAGAAATTAAGGCGGCGCTACTTGGCGTCTGCGAGAGCTGTCAGTTCGTGCTGGGCCGCGAGGTCGCCGCGTTCGAGCGCGAGTTCGCGGCCTATTGCCGGACCGAGCATGCCGTCGCCGTCAATTCGGGCACCAGCGCGTTGCACCTGGCGCTGCTGGCGGCGGACATCGGGCCGGGCGATGAGGTGATTACGTCGCCGATGACGTTCGTGGCAACGGTGGCGGCGATACGCTACACGGGGGCGACACCGGTGTTCGTCGATTGCGATCCGGCCTACTACACGTTGGATCCGACCAGGCTGGAGGCGGCTATCACGAAGCGGACCAAGGCGATCGTGCCGGTACATCTCTACGGGCAGCCGGCGGACATGGATCCGATCATGGAGATTGCCCGGCGGCACGACCTGACGGTGATCGAGGACGCGGCTCAGGCGCACGGAGCGGAATACAAGGGCGGGCGGGCGGGCGGCATCGGCCACCTCGGCTGCTTCAGTTTCTATCCCGGCAAGAACCTGGGCGCGTACGGGGAGGGCGGCTGCGTAACCACGAACGACGCGGCGGCCGCGGAGCGGATTGCCATGATGCGCGACTGGGGTCAGAAGAGGAAATACGAGCACGTGCTGCCGGGATACAATTATCGCATGGACGGCTTTCAGGGCGCGGTGCTGCAGGTGAAGCTGCGGCACATCGAGAGTTGGACCGAGGCGCGGCGGCGCCACGCGGCCCAGTATACGCAGTTGCTGGCCGGTGGCGGCGTTACCTTGCCGGCGACGCGGCCCGACGCGCGCCACGTGTTTCATATCTATGCCATTTGCACGCCGCAGCGCGACCAGCTCCAGGCGGCGCTGGGCGAGCGGGAGATCCAGAGCGGCAAGCACTATCCCGATCCAGTCCATCTGGTGCCGATCCATCGCGATCTGGGATACCAGCCGGGTGATTTCCCGGTGGCCGAGCGGGTGGCCGGGGAAGAGCTCTCGCTGCCGATGTACGCCGAGTTGAGCGCGGCTCAGATCGCCGCCGTGGCCGAAGAAGTCATGCGATGCTAGCGTTGGAGTCCGGCCCCGACATTCTGGAGGTCACGCTCCGTGACGGGTCGTACCTGATCGACTTCCAGTTCACGGCGGAGGACACCGCGACGATCGCGGCGGCGCTGGAGGCGGTCGGCTTTCGCTGGATCGAGGTCGGGCACGGTTTGGGATTGCACGCCTCCGAGTCCGGCAAGGGCGTGGCCGCCGCGACTGACGAGGAGTACCTGGCGGCAACTTCGGAAGCGTTGCACACGGCGTGGTGGGGTATGTTCTTCATACCGGGGATCGGGCGGCTGTCGGATTTGGAGCTGGCGGTCAGGCACCGGATGTCGTTCGTGCGCGTCGGGGCGGACGCGACCAAGGTCGATGAAGCACGGCGGGCCATCGAGCGTGCGAAGGAGCTTGGCCTGCTGGTCTCCTACAACGCGATGAAATCTTACGCGGTAACGCCGGTGGAGTTCGGGGCGCTGGCGGCGCGGGTGCGCGACTGGGGCGTGGACGTTTTGTGTCTGGTTGATTCCGCGGGGGGCATGGTACCCAGGGACGTGACGGCGTATTTTCAGGCGGTGCGGGACGCAACCGACGTGCCGCTGGCGTTTCACGGGCATGACAACCTGTGCCTAGCCGTCGCCAACAGCCTCCGGGCCGTCGAACTGGGCGCGGTGCTGGTGGATTCGTCGTTGCACGGCATGGGGCGCTCGGCCGGCAACGCCAAGACGGAGGCGTTGGCGGCGATCCTGAAGAAGAGCGGTTACTTGCCGCACGTGGATTTGACGGCCGCGCTGGACGCGGGGCGCAATCTGATCGGACCGTTAATGCGGAGTCGCGGGTTGGATCCGCTGGCGATCACGGCGGGGTACGCCGGTTTCCACTCGTCGTTTACGCCGAAGGTGCGCGCTCACGCAGCCCGGCACGGCATCGATTCGCGCGACCTGATCGTGCGCTTGTGCGAAGAAGACCAGGTGGATGCGCCGGACGACCTGCTTGAACGGCTCAGTCGCGAGATTGCCGCGTCGAAGCTGCGACGCAGCATATCGATACCGGCGTTCGGCCGGGCGCGCGGGCGGCGCTTAGGAACGGAAGATGACTTGCCCGCGCTGGTGCGCTCGATACGCACGCACGCGACCAAGGCGGGCCGGTTCGCGACGTTGAATATCGTCCAAAGCGCCAAGCCGCTGGCGCGTTCCATAGTGTCGGGGAACATTCAGACGACGGTCGCGCACACGGTCGGTTCGGTGACAATCGGCAGCCGGGCCGGCCTGGATGCGGCCCTGGCGGCGGCGGACGGGGCGGTGGACGTGGTGCTGCTGGACGCGGATCAGAAGGGCTACATGGCCGAGCCGTGTGACCGGATCGCGCGCGCCACGCTGAATACCAGCCAGTTGCTCACGTATTCCGACGACGCCGTGTGGATCACCGCGGTCGAGAACCAGATAATCCGGCTGCTCGACGAGACGGCAGTACAGGTGCCGATCGTGATCGCGGGCGACCAGCCGCGCGCCCTGCGGCTGGCGTGGCGGCTGCACTTGCGGGGCGCGGTTGTGACGGTGATCGGAGATCCGGAGAGCGCGGTGCATCTGGAGGCGATGCCCTTCGAGCACTTGGACTGCGCGGCGGCGCGCTGCGCCGCGCGAATCGCAGAAGCACGGCTGGTGACGGTTTGGCCGCGGGGATCGGCTTGGTTCGGGATCGAGCAGGCGTCGTGCCTGGGGCGGGACGCGTACGTGATCGACGCCGGGATCGGCGGGTTGAAACCCGAGGCGCTGGAGGCGGTTTGGCAGCGCGGGGCGCGGCTGATTCGGGTGAACATCTGGCCGGCGCTGTCCGGCGCTTTGGAGCAGGCGCACGAATCGGCACGCGTCCTCAAGGAGGCGCTGGGTTGGAGCGAAATGGGCGGGGTGTCGGTGGTGGCGGGCGGCGCGGTCGGTCGAGTTGGAGACGTGATCGTGGACAGTGTGAGCAAGCCCACGCGCGTGATCGGTGTGGCCGACGGGCGAGGCGGGGTATTGTTCGATTATGACGAGGCGGGTGCGGCGTGCGTGCGGCGGGTAACGGAGGAGATCAACCGTCGGCTGCTGGCCGCGCCGGAGTGAGAAAGTCAGTGCCGGCACCGTGGGAAGTGCGGCGCTGGTTTGAACGGGATCCGAATGACCGGAAAACGCCTGCTGATCTTGGGGGGCAACCGCTACAACGTTCCGTCGATTCGCGCGGCGCGCGCCGCGGGTTTTCACGCTATCGTCGCGGATCGCAACCCGAATGCCGCGGGCTTCGCCGTTGCCGACCAGAGTTGGGGCATCGATCTGGTAGACGTTGACGGGCTGCAGCGGGCCATAGCCGAGGCCGGTGGAATAGACGGGGTGGTTTCGATGGCGGAGGCGGGGGTGCGGCCGGCGGCGGAGTTGTCGGCCCGATTGGGGCTGGCCTCGATCACGCGGGAAGCGGCGGCCAACGCGACGAGCAAGGCCGCGATGCGGCGTTGCTGGGCGGAGCTGGGGCGGTTTTCCACCGAGTTCCAGGTTGTCAGCACCGAGACTGAAGCGCACGCCGCGGCGGACGAGCTCGGCTTCCCGCTGGTGTTCAAGCCGGATCAGAGTTTCGGCGGCTCGCGCGGGGTGCGCATCGTGGAGCGGGCGGAGGAAGTCCCGGATGCCTTCGCATTTGCGGCCGCGGGCGGATTGAAGGGCAGCGCCGTCGTCATCGAGCGGCGCTTGCGCGGCAGCGAGCACAGTTCGGAGGTGTTGATCTGGGAGGGGCGGACGTCGGTTCTGTGCACGAGCCGGAAGGTGAAATCGCTGGAGCCGTACCGTGTTGATCTGAGCGTGCAGTATCCCGCGCCGCTGACGGCGGACGAGGAGGCGTTGACGGCCGAGATGTGCGCGCGGGCGGCGGAGGCGCTGGGATTGACGCAGGGAGTGGCCCACGTCGAGTTCTGCCTGACGCCGGCGGGTCCGGTGCTGATGGAACTGGGGGCGCGTTGCGGCGGCGGGCATACGCCTCAGATCGCGCGGCATGTCAGCGGGGTGGACGAGTTCGGGGAGTATTGCCGGATGGCGTGCGGGCTGCCGCCGAGCGGGTTTCGCCCGACCGAGCGGCGCGGGGCGGACTATCGCTTCGTGATTCTGCCGCCGGGCGAGATCGAGGCGGTGGAGATTCCGGCGGAGCTGCGCGCCGCTTCGGCGTTGATCGACGTGGATGTGACGGTCGGGCCCGGGGATCGCGTTCACCGCTTGCGGACCACGGCCGACCGGGCGGGTTTCGTCGTGGTGCTGGGGGTGAATCTGGCGGAGGCGGCGCGCAATGCGGACGAGGCTGTTGGTCGGATACGAGCGCGGTACGTTGACGGTCACATTGCGCAACCGTATACTCTCGCCGAGCTTTCAGGCGCCGAAAAATAGCGGGAAACACAGGGTTTGCGCGCGATAAGCCGCCGTGGTGCGGCCTACAGGGAGCGGTATGGATGAACGAGGAGCAACGCCGACAGCAGGCCTATAACGAGTTGCATCAGCATGACGAGCTGCGCTTCCCGAAGGAGGATTATGCTGCGTTCTGCGACTGGCTCAACATCCCGCGGGCCGGCGAGGGACTGCGCTTGCTGGACATCGCCTGCGGCCAGGGCTTCTTCTTGGAGGCCGCCGCCGGGGCCCTGCCGAAGCTGCAGTTGAATGGCGTGGACTTCTCGTCCGTGGCGCTTGAGCTCGCGGCGCGGCGCGCACCGCAGGCGGAGCTGCAGCTTGGTTCGGCGTACGAACTGCCGTATCCCGACGAGGAGTTTGATTATTGCGTAAACCTGGGCAGCATGGAGCATTTTGCCGCGCCTGAGCAGGCGGTGCGCGAGATGGCCCGTGTGCTCAAGCGGACCGGCAAGGCCATGGTGATCGTGCCGAACCAGTATTACCTCGGCTCAATCTGGCGGGCGTTGGCCTATGGCGAGTCGGAAGAGCAGGGGCAGGAGGGTCTCACGCAATTCCGCACGACGCAGGCATGGAGGCGTCTGTTCCTGGAGAACGGGCTGGACGTGCTCGGCATCCAGGGCTACAACGGCGAGGACCACATTGCCTGGTACTTCAAGCGGCCGGACGGCCGGCTGACGGACGCGGAGCGTCAATGGCGGCTGATGCTCAATACATTTGTGAAGCCCCTGATTCCGCTGAACCTGTCGCAGTGCTTCGTAGTCTTTCTGCGGCGCCAGATGTAACCTGACCGCGGGAGCGTGATCTGAGCGGGGGGCTTGAGGCGGCCATGATCATTGATTCGCTTACGCATGTCACGCCCGACGGCCGCTGGTTCAACACGAGTCACGACGCGCGCGAAGCGCGCCTGCTGCGCGAGATGGACGCCGCCGGCGTGGAACGGGCGGTCGTGGTGGCGCTTGCCGGTTTCATTCCCAACGAGTTCGTCTTCGACGTGTGTGCCCGTCATCCCGGGCGGCTGATTGCGGGGGCCTCCTTCAATCCGGCGGCGCATGCGACGCCGCAGGCCGCCGCGGGCGAGTTCAGGGCGGAGTTGCGCGGGGCGCCGTTTCGCGTGCTCAAGCTGCATCCGCGGCTGAACCGTTATGATCCGCTTGACCCGCGCGTAGCGGCGGTGCTGGAGGAGCTGGCCGGGTGGCATGAACACAAGCTCGTGTGGCTTGACACGCTGTTCTATCACGCGGGTGGGCGGCTGCGCAAGCCGCCGGTGGATACGCTGCACGAACTGGTGAGCTGTCATCCCGATTTGACGTTCGTGTTGCTGCACGCGGGTGGGCCGTGGATGCTGCAACTGGCCTGGGCGATTCGCGAGTGCGCCAACGCGTGGCTGGACGCTTCCTTCACGCTGCGGCGCTACCAAGGCAGTTCGGTTGCGGTCGACCTGGCATATTTGCTGCGGACGTTTGACCGGCGCATGACTTCCGGGTCGGATTTCCCGGAGATCGGCATCGGCGAGGCCGTGGCGGACCTCCGCGCGCTCGGCGCGGGATTGCCCGACGATAAGACCGCCAATGTCCTGGGACGCAATCTGGCCACCTTGCTGGACAAGGGGTGACGGTGGATCGTGCGGATCGCTGGTACGGCATCGATTGCCGTCGCGACTGGCTGAGGCGGCATAGCCATGCTGCGGAGAAGCTCGGATGGGATCGGCACGGCTACATGCCAGGCGAATTCGCCGTTACGATCGTCAGTGGCGAGTGGGTTTGCGAGTGGAACGTGTCTCAAACGTGTGAGCGCCGCCTGAAAGGGTCCGGGTGAAAGGCCGCGCGACGGAGTTCAGCTTGCAGGTCAGCGTCGTTATACCGGTGTACAACGAGGAAGCCGGGATTCCGGCCATGCTTGCGCGGCTGCGCGGGATGGTCGGGAGCAAACCGGACTTCGCCTTCGAATTCATACTGGTGGACGATCATTCGACCGACGCGACGCCGGAACTGCTGAAGCGCGCCTGCGCTGCTTCCCCGGAGTTCCAGTATCTGCGCCTGGCGTCGAATAGTGGCAGCCACGTGGCGATTCTGGCGGGGCTCGAGCGGGCGCGGGGCGAGTGCGCGGTGTTTCTCGCCGCTGATCTGCAGGATCCGCCGGAGTTGATTCCGCGGCTACTCGAGCGGTGGCGCGCGGGAAGCCACATCGTCTGGGCGACCCGCGCGGAACGCCGGGGCATTCATTGGCTCGAACGTGCCTTGGGGAGCGCCTATTACTGGTTGCTCCGCCACGTCGGCAATGTCAAGATGCCGCCGCGCGGCTCCGATTTCGCGCTGCTGGACCGCAAGGTGATCGACGCACTATTGGCGTCCGTGGGGGCCAACGCCAGCCTGGGGGGGGAGATCGTGCGGCTGGGATTTTGCCAGGATCAGGTGCCATACGTGAAGGAGGCCCGCGCTCACGGCGTCTCGAAGTGGACGATCGAACGCAAGCTGCGCGCCTTTGCCGACGCGTTCGTGTCGTTTTCGTATGTGCCGCTGCGGTTCATGTCCTACCTGGGAATGGCCTGCAGCGTCTTGGGGTTCCTCTACGCCCTGATCATCGTGGTACTGCGGCTGGCCGCAGCGCAGCCGATCCAGGGTTGGGCGTCGACGATGGTGATCGTGCTGTTGCTGGGCGGGGTGCAGATGACGATGCTGGGCGTGCTGGGCGAGTATCTGTGGCGGACGTTGGAGGCGGCCCGCCGGCGACCGCAATACTTCATCGAAGATTCCCTGCATCTCGATCAAGATCGTCCGGCGCCGCGGCCGACGCGCGCGGCCGGTGAGGCCGCCGTGGGTGCGCCGCTGTCGGGGCGGCGTGAGGAACGGGAGACGGTGCCCTAGGATGGCGTCGGAAGCCCGCAAATCTCGTTATTACCTGAGCATCGTCGGACTGGCGCTCGGCGGCGGGCTGCTGTGGCTGGTTCTGCTGCGATTTGACATCTCCGCAGCGTGGCGGCAGGTGACGGCGACTACGCCGCGCTGTCTGTTGGTGCCGCTGTTGATCTCACTCGCCACCCTCCCGCTGCGGCCGTGGCGTTGGCAGTGGATGTTCTCGCGCGAGCATCGTCCGGGCTTCTGGTTCGCCGGGCGCGCCTTCTATATCAGTCTGCTGGCGAACAACCTGCTCCCGGCCCGGGGCGGCGACGTTCTGCGGTGTTTCCTCGTTTCGGGCGATCCTTCGCTGCACAGTGCGGGTCGGGTGCTGGGGACCCTGGGGGTGGAGAAGGCCCTGGACGGCATCGCGCTGCTGTCGGTGGTGGTGCTGTCGCTCTTTTTCCTGGACCTGGCGCCCTGGCTGGAGCGGCTGGCCGCGATTTCCGGCCTGTTGCTGGGCGGCGGCGTGTTGATGTTGGTGTTTCTGCATCGCCGTCCGGACGTTTGTCAGAGGATCGCGCGCACGGTTTGTGGGTTTGCTCGGCTGCCGGCGCTCGGTTCCAGGATCGAGTCGTTGTTCACGAGTCTGGCCGAGGGCTTGAGCGTCATCCGATCCCTGCGCCGGTTGGCAATGCTGGTGGCGTTGACTGCGCTGCTCTGGGCGCTGGAAGGTGCGCTGGTGTGGTCGCTGGCGGCCGCGATGGGTGTGCCGCTTTCGCTGGCGGGTGGAACGCTGGTGGTGGCGGTGCTAGGCTTGGGCATGATGGCGCCGGCTGCTCCGGGGTTCGTGGGTACGTACGAGTTCTTCGCGACCGCAACCTTGATTACGCTGGGCGTCACGCGTGACAGCGCCCTAGGACTGACGTTGATGATGCACGCGTGGTTTCTGTTGGTTACGACCGGAGTCGGCGTTGTTGCTCTCGCGGGCAGCGGGATCGGCTGGTCGGGCGTCATGGCCGTACGGGCGACTGCGAGCGGCTCGGCGGCGCCGTGACGGCCGGCCCGGAGCAACCACAATGGCGCAGCGAACCACCGGGATCTACAGCCTGCTGTCCTCGGCCAGGCTCTACCAACGGCTGCAGGACTTCCTCGCGCGGCCGTCCAGCCGGGAGGCATTCGCGCGGGACTACGTCCGGGCCAAGGTCGGCGATCGGGTGCTGGACATCGGCTGCGGCACGGCCCACGTGCTCGAAACGCTTCCCGACGTCCAGTATTTTGGTTTCGATCCGAATGAGAAGTACATCGCCCGCGCCCGTGAGCGGTTTGGACAGCGCGGTTCCTTCTGGGCGGATCGGGTGGACCAAGCGACGCTGGCGCGAGTCCCGCCCTGCGACCTCGTGCTGGCGATTGGCGTGCTGCATCACCTGGACGACGACGAAGCGGCGCGTTTGTTCACGCTGGCCCACGCCGCGCTGCGCGCCGGCGGGCGACTCGTGACTTGGGATCCGGGCTACACAGACGACCAGTCGCGGCTGGCGCGGCTATTGATCGGCCTGGATCGCGGGCGCAGCGTACGCCGGCCTGAAGGCTATCAAGCGCTCGCGGCGCGCGCGTTTCCGCAAGTCCGCGTTTCGGTCCGCCACGACATGTTGTCGATCCCCTGGACGCACATTATCCTGGAATGTGAACGGTGATCCCAGACGAACTCGCGTTCAGCGCGACGCGGTCGTCTCTGCATTCTGCCCGCGGCACCGCGGGCGATACCCGATTGTGAGGAGCCCGGAAGAACATGGATGCTCAGGAGGCCCGGGGCACGGTCGCGCCGGTTGGTGGTTCCGGGTCGCAGCGTGCACGATCGTCGGTGATGCGCTGGGAGATCGTACTGCTGGCGGCCGCGGTCTTCGTCGCCCTGGCCATCCGGCTTTACTTCTACACCGGCCTGATCGCAAGTGACGACCTGAGCCACTGCCATGCGTCGTACCGGATCGTCTCACCGGAGGTCATTCGGGCTGATCACATCCCTTTGGCGCCCGAGACCATCGACGCCTTCCAGGGCGGGCTAAGGGGCAGCGCGAATGTCCGGCGGCTGGGCGTAAACGTGCCGCTGGCCTTGTCGATGCGGTTGTTTGGCGTTCACGAGTGGTCGATCGTGCTCGTGCCGCTGATGTTCAGTCTGGCCGGCGTTCTGGTCATTTTCGCGTTGGGTCGCACGCTGACGGGGCCTGGCGGAGGGGTGTTGGCGGCGTGGCTGTGGGCGTGTGTGCCGATCGACGCCTACATGGCGACTGTGTGCCTGCAGGACAACATCTTCGCAACCGTGTACGCGGTATTCCTTTTGTTCCTGATCCGCTCGGAGCAGGCCGCAAAGCGGCGCTGGCTGTGGGCGCTGGCGGCGGGCGCGACGCTCGGATACCTGCAGTACGTGAAAGAAGTCGGCTGGATGATGTTCGGCCCGCTCGGGCTGTGGGCGGTCTATTCCACCTGGGCGCGGCGACGCGTCGATTGGCGAATAATCCACATCTTCTGCGGCTTCCTGCTGATTCAGGTTATCGTCGGCTGCTTCTACTGGTGGGCAATCGGCGATTTCCTCTTCTACTGGCGGCTCACGCTGAACCGGTTGTTCGAAGTGTACGGCACGCGTACCCCGACCTATCCGTATCCTCAGGTTTTTCATCAGGCGTACAAGTATCTGTGCCAGCAATGGGTATTGGGCTACGCCGTGCTCGCGTTCCCGGTTTTGGTCGTCGCGGCACTGTGGAGCAGACGCACGCCGGCGCGCGTGTTGCTCTTGCTCTTGCTTGGGACGCAGACGTTCATCTGGTTGGAAGCGACCAAATGGATGAACTGGACGCAGCGCTATTCCCTGCAGCTCTCCACGCTGTTCATCATCTTCACGGTTGCGGGGCTGCAAGCGTTGCTTTCCTGGCTGCCGCGGCGCTGGGCGCGCGGGATGACGGTCGCGGTCGGGTTGGTTCTGCTCGCGGCCACTGCGGCGGCACTGCGGCCGGAATGGCAGCAGCACGGGCGTTTTCGCGGGGAAGTCGTTCGGTGCGCGTACGATTACGTAATGGCCGCCGCCGCAGAGAAGGACACGATCTACTTCGACATCACGCACGAGGTGCCGTTTTATACCAAGCGAATGTTTGACGTCCTGCATGGCCTCCAACGCATCAAAGGCGGCATTGGCACACTTGAGGAAGCCCGCGCTGCCGAAGCCGGCTGGGTGGTGGTCAGCCATCTGGAACAAGGGCACATGCATCGGCGGCCGGACGCGCCGGATCCGACGCCGCCGCCCAACTGGATCGAGGTCTTCCGAGCCGAGAATCACGGCGGCAGCTACTACGCCAGCGTCTTTAAGATTCTGCCGGAAGCCCCACCCCACCCGCTGAAGATCATCGACCGGCCGACGTTCCCAGCCGAACCGCCGGATGTGTCCGGGTTCGAGCTCGAGCCGGTCTCTTTCGCCGGCGATCTCAGCCAGTATTTGAGTCGCTGGAAGCGGGCCAGCTTGCAGGTCGAACTGGAGCGCTCGGATGAGGGGTTATGGTGCGAGATCACGGGCGATCCGGACAGCCAGGAAAGCCAATACGGCGGCGTGCGGTTCGACGTGGCCGGACTTCAAGCCCTGCGCCTGAGCTTGAGCCTGACGAATCCGGAGAACGTCTGCAATCTGTACGTTTACGCTTACGGACGCAAGCGCGAGCAACTGATGCGCTGGCACTGGAGCATCAATCCGCGCCAGCGCATGGAGGAATTTCCCGATCCGCTGGTCTTTGTGCCGGGCCAGCCGATGGGCTATTTCCGGCTTACAAGCGAGATTCCAGCGGCCGATGTCCGGACGATCGAGGTATTTATCCGCATCGAGCCGGGGACACGTGCAGGCTTCGTCCTGCGCCGCGCCGAGGCGGCGCAGTACTTCGGGCCTCCCGACGCGGCAGACGAGTTCGATTTCACCCCTGTTAATTTCACAGATACTCACGCGGACGACCTGGCGAGTACGCGTGTCGGGGCCAGTGAATCTGTCGATCTGGAGCCGGTCGCCGATGGCGGCATCCGCTGTCACGTCAAGGGCGATCCGTCTTCAACCGAGCACCAATTCGGCGGGGTGATGTTCGGCGTGGACGGGCTTGGCGCCCTGCGGCTGGCCATCAGCCTGATCGATCCGCAGAACATCGTGGGGGTGTGGGTGGATGGTTGCGACGAGCGGGACCGGCGCATGGTGCGCTGGGAATGGCGGCTCGACGAGGCACAGCGCGTTCGGGAAGGACCGATAACGCACGTACTTGTCCCGGGGCAATCAACCGCCTTCTTCGCGGCCACCGAAGCCGGCGACGGCAAGGCCGTCCGCAGGGTTCACGTGTTCCTGCGGCTCGTGCCGGGCACTGCAGCCGGATTCGTTCTGCATTCCGCGGCGACGGCGCCGCACGCTGCGCCTTCGCGGCCATGAGCCGCTGCGCACGATCGCCGATGCCCGGGGAACCTGCCTCCAAACCGGCCAACGCCCACCCCCAACGTCCCGCAAGTACTGCGAACAGGTGAACTTCTGTGCTCATAGATTCACAGCGCAAATGCTCCGCAGGTTCACAGCGCAAGAGAAGGCCGCGCCTCGACTGCGTGAACCGAAGCGCGGCCTGTCGATCTCCTAGCGCCCAGCGCCGCAAACGCCCTTAGCGTTCACGGCCGGGGTGCAACGATGCCTAGCGCCGCCGAAAGGCCAGGCCGGCAAGCGCCAGCAGAACCAGCGTGGCCGGCTCGGGAATAACGAGGATCTCGCCGCCAAAGTACTGGACGGTCGCGAACTCGCCAACGCCCGTAAGCGCAAAGCCTTCCGTCAGATCATCCGGATAGTCATCGCCGAAGCTGACCACGGTCATGCCGAGGCCCAGCAGCGGGAACTCCATCGTTCCCAGCATGACATCGGAGCCCCAAACGGCCAGGGGCGGCATGGCCAACCCGCCGATGCCGTCGCCGTCGAAGCCGACGAACGGCAGGAACGGCGCGGCCACCGTGAACACCGGCGCCCCAACGCTCATGCCATCCAGCAGGGCGTCGAAGCCGAAACCAA